>VAPH01015927.1_pt1 | contig 26019 bp, 18 predicted proteins | sample 3393861 | NCBI WGS metagenome assembly VAPH01 (sample SAMN08290439, study PRJNA428436) | hydrothermal vent metagenome | isolation source: Deep-sea hydrothermal vent chimney | place: Atlantic Ocean: South-mid Altantic Ridge | reverse complement strand
TCTTAGTAATTTACCTAATAACATATTTAGGTTTTGGGCTCTATTATTCGAGTCTCCGCTTCCACCTCCATCCCCTGTTGGAATGTACAAAAAACCATCCGATCCAAATGCCAGATCACCACCATTATGATTAGAAGAAGGTTGAGATATGGTCATTAAAATAAATGCTGAAGAGGGGTTTGCGATATCAGGATTATTTGAATCTACAGCATATCTGGCTATTACTGTATTACCACTATTATTTGTATAGTTGACAAAAAAATAGCCATTATTGATGTAATTTGGGTGAAAGGCTAAACCCAAAAGTCCACGTTCGCCTCCCGACAATACCAAATTATCAATATTTAAAAAAGGTGTAGTATTAACACTTCCATCTACATTTAAAATTTTAATCACACCACCTTGTTCAACAATAAAAAGTCTGCTATCTCCTGCATTTTTAATACTAACAGGGCTACTAAAGCCAGAGCCGAAAGATTCTAAAGAAACAGACGGTTGCGAAATTGCGCTATTAAACAAACAAAAACTAAAAATTGTAAAAAGGAATATTTTTTTTATCATAATAATGTATAATCATTAGAACAATGACAATTTACAAAATTATATTTTCTTCTAAGAATACATTCATGCTGGAAAGACTTATAACTACACCGAACAAGATAAATCATACAAGGTTAAAAGTTTGATTTTCAAGGTATTGCAGAGCATTAGTTCCCTCATTAAAAAGAAGATCCAAAATACTTAAATTTGCTATATAACCATGTTTATCGTCAAAAACCTGGGTGTATTTTTTTAAATTATAATCTTGATTGCGTTTAGCATCAGCCAGATATCTGTAATCTTTGTTTCTTTCTATAATCGGATGATATTCAGTAGTTTTTTTATAAGTTAATTCTAATTGCAAACATGCATTAATCATTTGAATAGTTTCGAAATTCAGATCCATTAAAAATTGATGCTTTTTATCAAAAATCGCTAAAATTTCGTCTTCATAGAATTCAAAATAAGGTGATGACCTATAAGCACCTTCTAAAGATTTTTTATGTATTTTTCGCCAATCAAAGCCATAATCAATTTTAACATCTTTTGTTTTTTGCCTGGTTTTATTCTTTGCATGAACAATCGGTATATTCAACATTTGTTTCCCATTGGCACCATAGATATGACACCTGTTTCTATAAGTCTGTTTCTGAAAATTATCTTCAATTTCAAAAATAATTCCATCGGATTTTGTTAGTGCCACATATTGAATTATAGGAGCAAAATATGTTGGGTGTAAAATCAAAGCGTATGAATTAATTCGGGTATCTATTTAATTGTAACATCATAAGAATAGGTAAACAAAATAGCAAACATTTCGAGTTTTCGTTAGTCCTTTTTCTTTTTCCTAAACACACTGTAAATCCATAAAATGACAACAAGACCTAAAAATGGAAAGAAGTAAGAAACAGGCTTACCGCTTCCCCCAACAGTAGTAAATAATCTTTCCCATCTAATTTTGCCTAAACCTTTTCCATCTGTATTCCAGCTAAACCAAATAAAAACCGGTTTTCCAACAACATGATCAAAAGGAACATAGCCCCAATAGCGTGAATCTTCTGAATTATGACGGTTGTCTCCCATCATCCAGTAATAATCTTGTTTGAAAGTATAACTATTTACTATTTTTCCATTAATTAATATGTCATTTCCCTTAACCTCCAATTTATTTTTTTCGTATTCCACAATAATCTGCTTGTAAAAAGGTAGGGTTTTCTTATTTAAAACAACGGTTTTTCCTTTTTCAGGAATATAAATAGGTCCGTAATTATCTCTATTCCAGTTTAACGATCTTACATTAGGAAAAACATTTTCACTTTCACCTTTAGGGCTAATCACTCTTGTTAAACTTTTAACTGTAGGATTATTCTTTAACCTATTTGCATCCTCGCTGGTCATTTTTAAAATATAATTTCCATCTTGAGTCCTTCCTCCTTCTCTGACATGATACCTGCTTTTTAAACTTTTTACACTCAACTGATTACCTCCTGTATTCGCTTGATATGTAAATTGGAGTTTCGCTCTATCCGGTAGTTTATTTTTCTTTCCATTAATATAAACATAGCCATCTCTAATTTCTAAAGAATCTCCTGCAATTCCTACACTACGCTTTACATAATTCGATTTTTTGTCAATTGGTTTTCTAATTCTACGATTCGTTTTTTTAAAAAACTGTTCTACGGTATCTACCGGCCAACTAAAAACGACAATATCATTTCGCTTTATTTTTTGAAAAGCCGGAAATCTGAAGTATGGTAATTGTGGTGTTTTTAAATACGATTTTACTTTTAAAAATGGTAACGTATCATGTACCATTGGAGCTGCAATTGTAGTCATCGGAACTCTTGCGCCATAATGAAATTTACTTACAAATAAAAAGTCACCTATTAGTAATGATTTTTCTAACGAAGATGTTGGAATGGTATAGGGTTGCATAAAATAAGTATGAACCAATGTTGCAGCAATAATTGCAAAAGCAATGGAACTTACCCATTCACCTGCTGCAGTTCTAGGTTTTAAGCTCCTGTTTTCAATATAAGTTACATCTTCAAAATAATTAACATAGAAAATATATAAACCTAAGGTTGCAATTACTAAAAATGAATCTATAGTTGAATTTTTTCCAAAACTTCTTATGGTCTCCACCCATATTATAGGAAACATTAACAAATTAATTATCGGAATAAACAATAAAATCACCCACCACTTAGGCCGGTTTATTATTTGCATTAAAACAACTGCATTATATATTGGTATAATAGCTTCCCATGCTTTCCTTCCCGATTTAACATATAGTTTCCAAGTACCTAAAAAATGAACTACTTGTATAACTAATAAAAATAATAACCACTGATTTATTGTCATAATTCTATATTCTAATTTATATACTACCTTATCTATTTAGTGAACAAAATTCAAAATTTGTTACTTTTCTTACTTTATTTAACAATTTTTTAATCTAAAGATCCAGTACATCTTTCATACTAAAAACCCCTTTCTTTCCAACAAGCCATTCTGCTGCAATTACCGCGCCAAGCGCAAATCCATCCCTATTAAAAGCTGAATGTTTTATTTCAATCTTATCTACTTTCGATTCATATTTAATCGAATGGATACCCGGTATTTCTCCTTCACGCTCAACATGTATGAATAAATCCTTATCCGATTTTTTTTCAATACGCCATTGTTCCTTTTCTGAATTTTCAATTACCTGTTCTGCTAATGTTATCGCCGTACCACTTGGTTTATCTAATTTATGAATGTGATGAATTTCTTCCATTTCTACATCGTAGCCTTTGATATTTTTCATCATTTTAGCCAGATACTCATTTAAATTAAAAAATAAATTTACTCCAACACTAAAATTGGAAGCGTATAGAAATGCTCCATTTTCTTGCTTACAATATGCTACAATTTCATCATATTTTAACAACCAACCTGTAGTACCTGAAACTACAGGTATATTATTTTTAATACAACCATACAAGTTTTGAAAAGCAACATTTGGATTACTAAAATCAATGGCCAAATCAGCAATGGACAAGTCATAATCCATCTCTGCACTACTTATTTTCAAAACAATTTCATGCCCTCTTTTTAAAGCAATTTTTTCAATTGTTTTACCCATTTTACCATATCCAAACAATGCAATCTTCATGTTAAAAATCAAATTTTACATTTAACCCCGCAATCGCCTGATTGTTTACCGGGTTGATATACAGTGATGGCCTGAACGATAAATTGCGGTTAAAGGCTTTATCATCCAAATGCGCGTCAACATTTGCTTCAATAATATTAAGTGCATATAAACCTATTGTTATAAACAGAGCCAAATCTCTATTTTTTTTTAAAACTTCTTGTGCTCTAATTAATCCTTCCTCACTAACATTTGGATTTCCATCAACACCATCAAATTCATCCGGTCTACCTGAAATTCTTAATTTAAAAGCTGTTTGATACCTTTCAAACTCATTTTGATTGTCAATAACAAAATATACCCCCGTTCCTAAAGCAGCATAAACAATCGGTATTTTCCAATATTTTTTATTATAAGCCTGACCAAGACCAGGTAATATAGCCGAATAAAAAGCAGCAGTTGCCGGTGCTAAAGGATCTATAGATTCTGGTACTAAAGTAGTATCTCTGGTTATTTTTAAACCATTATAATTTTCTTGCCCAAAACAAAAATTCCAACAAAAAAAACAAATCAGTACACTATAGATAATTTTATGCAACATCTACTCCAATAGTTTTTTAATGCGAATAAAATCTTCTTCTGAATGAAATGGAATGATTATTTTTCCTCTTTCTTTACCCGAAATTTTCACATTAATTTTATGACCGAGATAAGAACTCATCTCTTTTATACCTTTTTCTATGTATTTTGGAATTTCTTCTTTTTTTGCAGGTTTATTCACTAATGATTTACCCTCTCTAACATTTTTTACCAGTTGTTCAGTTTGTCGTACGGATAAATTATCTTTTAATATTTTTTGATAAATTTCAATTTGTATGTCCTGTTCATAAACATTAATTAATGCTCTGCCATGGCCCATTGTTAAAAATCCATCTCGAATCCCCGTTTGAATTATTGGATCCAGCTTCAACAATCGCAAAAAATTGGTAACTGTTGATCTATTTTTACCTACACGAATACTCAACTGTTCTTGTGTAAGTTTAATTTGGTCGATCAATTGTCTGTAAGACAAAGCAACTTCTATCGGATCAAGATCTTTTCTCTGGATATTTTCTACCAAAGCCATTTCCAACATTTCCTGATCATTTGCAATTCGAATATATGCCGGAATTGTTTTTAAATTGATTAACCTAGCTGCTCTATAGCGACGTTCTCCTGATACCAGCTGAAATTTATTTCCTTCTAATTTTCTTACTGTAATCGGCTGTATTACACCAAGTTCTCTAATAGATCCGGCTAATTCGCGTAAAGCTTCTTCATTAAAATTTGTTCGGGGTTGAAAAGGGTTGACCCCAATGGCATCCAATTCAATTTCAATTATATTTCCAATAAGTTTATCGGCATTTTTATCTTTAATTGAAATAATATCTTCCCTGTTATCACTCAATAATGCTGACAAACCTCTTCCTAATGCCTGTTTTCTTATTGCTTTAGCCATTGGTATTGTTTTTAATTATTTCATGTGCTAAGTTAATATAATTAATTGCCCCTTTGCTGGTAGCATCATAAGCAATTATACTCTCACCGTAACTAGGTGCTTCCCCCAAACGAATATTACGCTGAATAATAGTTTTAAAAACCATATTATGGAAATGCTTTTTCACCTCAGCAACAACCTGGTTCGAAAGTCTTAAACGAGAATCATACATGGTCAACAATAAGCCTTCTATATCTAAATCTGGATTATGTATTTTTTGTATGCTTTTTATGGTGTTTAATAATTTTCCCAATCCTTCTAAAGCATAATATTCACATTGAATAGGAATAATAACAGAATCTGCGGCTGTTAATGCGTTAACTGTAATCAAACCTAATGAAGGTGCACAATCTACTACAATATAATCATAATCATCTTTTATTTCTTGCAAGGCAGTTTTCAACATATACTCTCTATCCTGCCTGTCTACCAATTCAATTTCAATTGCTACCAGATCAATATGTGCAGGTATGATATCAACATTTGGTGAATTTGTTTTAACAATGGCTTTCTTTGCAGAAATGGCATGTTCTAAAACCTGATAAGTACCTTTTTCAACTGTATCAACTTCTATTCCTAATCCTGAAGTTGCATTAGCCTGTGGATCAGCATCAACCAATAATACTTTTTGCTCAAGAACACCCAATGATGCCGCTAGATTTACTGTTGTTGTAGTTTTACCAACACCTCCTTTTTGATTAGCAATAGCTATAATTTTACCCATTAAAATACAATGATTTTTATGGTTATAAAAATACAACTATTTATGAGTTTCAAAAATCAAGTTGTAAACAAAGCATCAACAAAAAACTACCAAAAGATACTATTGATTTTTTGGTAGTTTTTATATAATGTATTTTGATACTTACTCCTGATTTTCAGGATATAAAATGGCTAAAACATATCCGTTCGATAAATACTTTTTGGCAACATTTTGAATATCTTTTGCATTGATGGCCAGAATTTCATTGGATAAACCAACTATTTTATACCTGTCTTTTTTGTTGTAATCGGCGTTTTTTAAAGAATTTATCCAAAACTTATTTTTCTTTAGATTTTCTTTATACTCCAGAAGTTGTGCTTCTTTTATTTTAGCAACATCTTTTTCTAAAGGTCCGTTATCAATAATGTTTTGTAATTCTGCCAAAGCAGCATCTTTCAGTTTAGTAACATTTTCAGGTCCGCAAGGGAAAGAAATAGTAAAATCATAAGAACCATATGGATATTTACTTATACTACCATGAGCTCCAACTCCGTACACACCGCTTTCTTCTTCACGAAGTTTTTCGATCAATTTGATCGACAAAATTTCACCTAAACTTTTAAACAGATGCGCTTCTTTTTCATCATAAACTGTTTCACCGGAAAATTTAATAATTACATTACTTTTAGGTTCAGTACCTTTTTTTATTATTTTTTCATGTGATCCTGATAAAGGTCTAAAACCATAATCTTTAAAATTCTCCCGAGCATCAGTACCCGGCAAACTTGCAATATATTGTTTTACATATGCTTTAAGTTTATCGACTTCAAAATTACCCACAAAATAAAATTTAAAATCACCCGCATTGGCAAACCGTTCTTTATATTTTTCATAAGCTAAGGTGTAATCTGCTTTATCCCAATCTTCTACGGTCGGAAAACCAACATACCTTTCATTACCTTCATTTAAATATTTACTGAACTCTATTTGAAAATAAAAGTTTGGATTGGATAATATATTACCTAAAAATGCTTTTTGTTTGGTAACAAAAGAATTAAAAGCTTTGTCATCTTTATTTAACTTTGTAAAATACAAATAAGTTAACTGAAACAAAGTTTCTAAATCTTTAGGTGTTGAACTACCCGTTAACCCTTCTCTGGTATTATAAATAAAAGGCCTGACGTTAACTATTTTACCTGATAATAATTTACCTAATTCTGTTTTATTAAACCCGTTTATACCTGCTTCGGCTAATCCTCCATTTGCATTAGATGTTTTTATATAGGTATCTGTATCATAAAGAGAAGAACCTCCATAACTATAAGCTTCCATTAATACTTCATCATCTTTAAAGTCGGTTTTTTTGTACACAACAGTAGCTCCATTTATTAAAGTTAAAGTAGTTATGTCTAAAGTTTTATCGTAAACCTCCTTTAAAATGGCACCTGATTTAGGTAAATTTGCCATTAATGCATCCGCCAGATCACCATCGTCATATGGTTTTATATCTGCTTTTTCAACACTGGATAATAGGTCTAAAATTTGTTGTTCGGTAACTTTAGGAATATCTTCTTTATCTGCTCCTGTTAAAACCACTACCCTGTTATCTTTATGTAAATAATCATCAATAAGTGAATTAACATCTTTTAAAGTAATTGTTGGCAAGTTTAGATTGTAAAAATTATACTCCCACTCTATTCCCGGAATTGGTTCTTTCTCTAAAAAATTATTAACATATTCCGATACATAATTTTTAGATTCGGTTTTATTCTTATTCTGATATGCTTTGTGCATACTAGCCAAAACATCTTTTTTAGCACGCTCAAACTCGCCTTCTTGAAATCCGTATCTTTTTACTCGTTCATTTTCTTCTAGTAACGTTTTTAAAGCAGTTAATTGACCTGTAGGACTTGTCATAGCAAAAGATTGATACGCATTCTTGCTTCTTGCCCATGTACCTCCGTAATAGGAATAACCAAAAACAAATGGTGGGTTTTCTCCGTTACGCAATTCATCTAAACGATTATTAATCATTTGTGAGAATAAACGTTTTACCATTGATTGTCTGTAATCACTTACCGTTAAATCAACTTTCGGTAAACCATAATCTTTATATAATAACTGAACTTGATTAAAAGTTGCTTCTTTATCTGTTTCTATAGCAATCAATGTTTCTTGATGTGTGGGTACTTCAAATACTTTGCGTTCACGTGGATTTTCAGCAGAAGGAACATTACTGAAATGTTTTTTGATTTTAGCTTCTAATTCATCTAAATTTATATCACCAACTGCAACCACAGCCATTAAATCTGGTCTGTACCAATCTTTTCTAAATTGACGTAAAGTTTCATAATCAAAATTTTCTAAAATATCTTTTTTACCGATAGGCAAACGTTCTGCATATTTCGAATTATACATGATTTTAGGTAAATAATTACTTAACATACGTTTGTCTGCCCCTAATCCCAAACGATATTCTTCTAGAACTACTCCTCTTTCTTTATCAATTTCTTCATCAGTTAATAGAGTATTGAAGGCCCAATCTTCTAATATTTGAAATCCTTTTTCCAGTTTTTCTTCGTTATCACTGGGGATTGGTAAAATATAAACGGTTTCATCAAAACTGGTATAAGCGTTTAAATGCGCCCCAAATTTTACGCCAATACTCTGTAAGTAATCAACCAATTCATTTTTCTTGAAGTTTTTTGTTCCATTAAAGTTCATGTGTTCCATAAAATGTGCCAATCCCTGTTGGTCATCATCTTCTAATACTGAACCTGCATTTACTGCAAGTCTCAATACCACTTTATCTTCAGGTTTACCGTTATTACGGATATAATAAGTTAAGCCATTGGCCAATTTACCCGTTCTTATATTCGGATCAATCGGAATTAGATTATTATCAATTTGAGCGCTGTTTTGTGGAGCGTGTTTGGTTACAGTTTCTTGTGCGAAAGAATTGCTAATAAAAAATAAAACTGTTACAATTAAAATAATTTTTTTCATGGTAAATTGGATAGGTATAAATTGATTTAAAAATTAAAAGATTCTCTTTTAATGTATATATCGTATAGATTCAAATTAATTAGTTTAAAAAAACAGGAAAGGTTAACATTTAGGAATAAATATTTTTATTTATTTTTTTTACTTCTAATCATCATCTCCAACATATCCCACATTTCTTTGGGTATAGATTCCAGCATATTAAATTCACCTGCGCCTTGCAACCATTCACCTCCATCAATAGTAACTACCTCACCATTAATGTATGATGAAAAATCAGACATCAGGTATGCTGCCAGATTTGCCAATTCCTGATGTTCACCTACCCTTCTTAACGGAATTTTCTTTTTCATATCAAATTCATCTTTTAATTCGCCCGGTAACAATCTGTCCCAGGCTCCTTTTGTAGGAAAGGGACCAGGTGCGATGGCATTGAAACGCATCCCGTATTTTGCCCATTCAACTGCTAAAGAACGTGTTAAAGCCAATACTCCGGCTTTAGCTGTTGCCGATGGAACAACGTAGGCAGAGCCTGTCCATGCATATGTAGTTACAATATTTAAAATGGTAGCTTTTTTCTGCTTACAATTGATCCAATGTTTACCGAAGGCCAAAGTGCAATTTTTTGTACCTTTTAAAACTATATCAATTATAGTATCAAATGCATTTGATGATAATCTTTCTGTTGGGCTAATAAAATTTCCTGCTGCATTATTCAAAAGGCCATCCACTTTTCCAAACTCTTTTAATGTAGATTCCAACATAGCTTCTACCTGATCATAATGACGAACATCACATTGTACAGGTAAAATTTTTCCGCCTGTTTTTTCCTCTAATTCTTTAGCTGTATTTTTCAATTTATCGAGATTCCTTGAACTTATAACAACTTTTGCTCCAAGTTCTAAAAAATAAGTTGTCATCGCTTTTCCTAATCCACTACCTCCACCTGTTACTACTATCACCTGATCTTTTAAAGATCCTTCTTTTAACATAGGTTTATTAAAATTCATATTATATATTTTATGTTTTGTAAAAATACATTTTTAAATTGTTTAAAAGTATCTCAAATTGTTAAGTTTTTTTTGAAATCCTGTTTGCCAGAATTAAAACTCTTTGTATATTTGCCGGAATTTAAAATGCAAACATCGCTTACGTCCAATTATAAAGATATTTAAGAAATGAAAAGAACGTTCCAACCATCCAAAAGAAAGAGAAAAAATAAACATGGCTTTAGAGAGAGAATGTCTAGTGTAAATGGAAGAAAGATCTTGGCAAAAAGAAGAGCCAAGGGAAGAAAAAAACTTTCAGTATCAACTGAGCCAAATCACAAAAAATAATGTATTCGATCAAAAATATATCAGGTGTTACTTTTATTAGTAACACCTTTTTTTATACCCGTTTTTTAATAAAATCTAATAATAAAAATAATTAAATACTATACAAAATATTAATTTTACACTTTTTTAAAATCTTTTAGAATGCCAAAAAATACTTCTATTAAATCCGTTTTAATTATAGGTTCTGGTCCAATTATAATAGGGCAAGCATGTGAGTTTGACTATTCAGGTACTCAAGCGATTAGATCATTGCGTGAAGAAGGAATTGAAGTTGTTTTAATCAACTCCAATCCCGCAACTATCATGACTGACCCGCAAATGGCAGATCATGTATATTTAAAACCTCTAACTACAAAATCACTTATTGAGATTTTGAAAAAACATAAAATTGATGCGGTTTTACCAACCATGGGTGGACAAACAGCTTTGAATTTATGTATAGAAGCTGATGATAAGGGTATTTGGGATGATTTTAAGGTAGACATTATTGGAGTTGATATAGAAGCGATTAAAATTACAGAAGATCGCGAGAAGTTTCGTAATTTAATGAATAAAATTGGGGTACAACAGGCACCTTCAAAAATTGCAGCCTCATTTTTAAAAGGTAAAGAAATTGCACAAGAATTTGGATTCCCTTTAGTGATCAGACCTTCGTTTACTCTTGGTGGATCGGGTGCATCTATTGTTTTTGACGAAAAGGATTTTGATAATTTATTGCAACGTGGATTAGAAGCTTCTCCTATTCATGAAGTGTTGATTGACAAAGCATTAATAGGATGGAAAGAATATGAATTGGAACTCTTACGCGACAAGAATGACAATGTAGTTATAATCTGTACGATTGAGAACATGGACCCAATGGGAATACATACAGGTGATTCCATTACGGTAGCACCGGCAATGACCTTGAGCGATACAGCATATCAAAAAATGCGTGATCTGGCTATTAAAATGATGCGATCTATTGGAGATTTCGCAGGTGGATGCAATGTTCAATTTGCCATGAGTGCAGATGGTAAAGAAAACCTAATCGCTATTGAGATCAATCCCAGAGTTTCCCGATCTTCGGCTTTGGCTTCGAAAGCAACAGGTTACCCAATTGCAAAAGTGGCTTCAAAATTAGCTATAGGTTACCATCTGGATGAACTACAAAACCAAATAACCAAAAACACCTCTGCATTATTTGAACCAACCTTAGATTATGTTATTGTTAAAATTCCCCGATGGAATTTTGACAAATTCGAAGGATCTGATCGTACAATTGGTTTGGAAATGAAATCAGTAGGTGAAGTAATGGGTATCGGTCGGTCGTTTCAAGAAGCATTGCACAAAGCAACACAATCATTAGAAGTTAGCAGAAACGGAATTGGAGCAGATGGTAAAGGAATTAGAGATTATGATAAAATTATAAGCAAATTACAAAATCCAAGTTGGGATAGGGTATTTGTAATATACGATGCCATTCAAATTGGAATTCCATTGAGTAGAATTCATGAGATCACTAAAATTGACATGTGGTTTTTAAAAGAATATGAAGATCTAAATTTTCTTGAAAAAGAAATTTCTAGTTTTAACACCTTAGAATCTCTGCCAAAGACCTTATTACTTGAAGCCAAGAAAAAAGGATTTGCGGATAGACAGATTGCTCATATGATAGGGTGCTGGGAGAGTGAAGTACATAAAAAACGTAGAGAACTAAATATAAACAGAGTATACAAAATAGTAGATACTTGTGCTGCAGAATTTAAGGCAGAAACACCTTACTTCTACTCTACTTTTGAAAGTGATATGATCGTAAATGGTAAATCTTACTCAGAAAATGAGAGTGTGGTAAGTAATAAAAAGAAAATCGTAGTTCTGGGTTCAGGTCCAAATCGGATCGGTCAGGGTATTGAGTTTGATTATTGTTGTGTACACGGGGTTTTGGCCGCCAAAGAATGTGGTTATGAAACCATTATGATCAATTGTAATCCGGAAACGGTTTCTACAGATTTTGATATTGCAGATAAATTATATTTTGAACCGGTTTTTTGGGAACATATCTGGGACATAATCCAACTGGAAAAACCGGAAGGTGTAATTGTACAATTGGGTGGGCAAACAGCTTTAAAATTAGCAGAAAAACTTGACAAATACGGAGTAAAGATCATTGGTACGAGCTTTGAAGCTTTAGATCTAGCAGAAGACAGGGGTCATTTTTCAGAATTATTAACACAATTAAATATTCCTTTTCCAAGATTTGCAACAGCTACTTCGGCAGAAGAGGCAGATAGAATTGCCGATGAATTGGATTTTCCTATTCTGATCAGGCCGAGTTATGTTTTGGGCGGACAAGGAATGAAAATTGTGATCAACAGAAATGAATTGGAAGACCATGTGATTGATATTCTTAGAAAAATACCCAACAATGTATTGTTATTAGACCATTATTTAGATGGTGCAATAGAGGCAGAAGCAGACGCCATTTGTGATGGAGAAAATGTATATATCATTGGAATCATGGAACATATTGAACCCTGTGGTGTTCATTCTGGCGATTCGAATGCTACTTTGCCCCCATTTAATCTGGGAGAATTTGTAATGCAACAAATTATTGATCACACACATAAAATAGCACTTGCTTTAAAAACACAAGGCTTGATAAACATTCAGTTTGCTATTAAAGAAGATATAGTTTATATTATTGAAGCCAATCCGAGAGCTTCAAGAACAGTACCGTTTATTTCAAAAGCATACAATGAACCTTATGTAAATTATGCTACAAAGGTTATGCTTGGAGAAAATAAAGTTACCGACTTCAAATTTAAACCCAAATTAAATGGTTTTGCAATTAAACAGCCGGTTTTCTCCTTTAATAAATTCCCTAATGTAAATAAAAATTTAGGGCCTGAAATGAAATCAACAGGCGAAAGTATTTTATTCATCGAAAACTTGAAAGACGATCAGTTTTACGAGTTATATTTAAGAAGAAAGATGTACTTAAGTAAGTAAATTATCCAAAATATCTATTTAAATGTATTCCATTAAACCCTAATCAACCATGAAAAAAATACTTTTAATAACTTTAATAATGTTGTACAGCACTAATGTATTTTCTCAAGGCAAAGCTGAACCCAAAACCAACTTTACAAAAATGTATTTACCTGTATGGCAAGAAGCTCAAATGCATTGTTTAGCAGTTGCCAATGCCATGCCGGAAGAACTATATTCATACAAACCAACAGAAATAAGCAAAACCTTTGGCGAACAAATGGTACATATTGCATTTACTATTGAATTGCTAACCCAACGTTATGTTCAAGGAATGGAAGTAGAACCAAATACCCCTGACGCTTCAAAGATGTCAAAAGCAGAAATTATAGATCTGATGAAAAAAGGGTTTGCATATACAACCCAGGTAATTTACTCCATTGAACAAAAGCAGTTAGACGAAACTACTGTAATGTTCCACAGTGGTAATACAGTGAGTCGGGCTTTTGCTTTTTTTTATGTTCAAGATCACATGGCAAACCACAGAGCCAAATCCAATTTATATTTAAGGATGAATAATATTCAACCACCCGAATACACCTGGTAAAAACAAAATTATTTCAAAGTCAGTTTTATGTTTTCAGGAAGAATGGTAAAAGTATTCTTCGCTGATTATAATGATACTTTCCTATAATTTTTCCGATCTTTTTCTTTAAGGTATCAAATTGAATAAGTACCTTTATGATGAATCAATCAATTCAATTATGTGCAGGTTAGTGGCTTACCTCGGAACTCCTATTATAGTAGATGAAATAATAATTAAACCAAAAAATTCTTTGGTTCATCAAAGCTATGCTGCAGAAGAAACAGAATCCCCGGTAAATGGTGATGGTTTTGGAATTGGTTGGTACAACAAAGATATCCGTGAAGAACCGGGTATATACAAATCTATTTTTCCTGCATGGAACGACCAAAATTTATTGAATAATGCATCATTTATTCAAACTTCCTGCTTTTTGGCACATGTTCGGGCAGCAACAGTTGGTGGTGTATCAATGGAAAATGCACATCCTTTTAATTTTAATCAATATTTAATGATGCACAATGGTGGTATTTTGGACTTTGACAAAATTAAATACGATCTTGTCAAATTACTGGATCCGGATGCATTTTTATGGATTCAAGGACAAACCGATACACAATATATTCTGGCCCTTTTTATGACCAATGCACGTAAATTAGATTTGAAAAAAACTACATCAGCCGAAAAATTAGTCGCGTGTTTTAATAAAACCTTTAAGGATATTGAACAACTTAAAAAAAGAAACGGAGTTCATGCTCCGGCCATTTATAATATAGTACTCACAGATGGGTATCGCATGATTGCTACAAGGTATAGTACAGATCCTGAAAATGAGGAACGTACGCTTCATTATGCCGAAAAAATGAGCTGCACGGTTTGTGAAAAAGGTATACTGAAAATGGGCGAACCATGTGAAAAACGTACAGCCACATTGATTTCTTCAGAAATGTTATCTGAAGATCCCGAAAGGTGGAAGGAGATACCGCAAAATCACTTAATTTTTATAGATAAAAATTTAGAAGTTTCACTTTTTAAACTGGATTAACTTGTTATATTTTAAAGAGTCTGATTCTTTTTAAGTTTAATATTTATACTTTAATTCTTATTACAACTACTTTAAATAAAAACTTATATTTGTGAAAAATTAGGAACAAATGAACTATATTTTGTTTGATGGCAGTTCTCGTGTCAACTTACTTCCACTAACCTTTACCAAACCCGTTGCCGACATTAGGATTGGAATATTAACCATTAGAGAAAAATGGGAACAATGGCTAGATACAACCACTACAACCTTAACCGAAGATTACTTGGAAGATAAATTTCCTATGGTTGAAATGGCTGAAAATATAATGATCAATTCTTCTTTTTTGCCAAACAAGGAAATAGCAGAAATTATTAAGAATTTACAAATAAATCAAGCTGTTTTTAAAGGTGATGAAATTATTGCTTTTTTTTCAACAGATACTCAAAAAGAAGTAGATTTTGACACCTATGATATAATTGATTTTAATGATAATATAATTCAAATAAAACATACCTGGGATATTTTTACAAATAATGGTGATGCATTAGAAGATGATTTTAAGCTTATAACACATGGTAGAAAATCTGCTCCAATACCTGATTCAGTTTATTGTATCAATAAAGATCGAATTTTTTTAGAAGAAAATGTAGCTATTGAAATTGGGGTGTTAAATGCTTCAAACGGACCTATTTATATAGGAAAAAATACACAAATTATGGAAGGAAGTATGATTCGTGGTCCGTTTGCAATGGGTGAGCATTCTGTAGTTAAAATGGGAACCAAGATCTATGGAGCAACTACACTTGGCCCGAAATGTAAAGTTGGTGGTGAAGTGAATAATGCTATCCTATCCGGCTATTGTAGCAAAGGACATGAAGGGTATTTAGGCAATGCAGTAATCGGTGAATGGTGTAATATTGGTGCCGATACGAATAACTCCAATCTAAAAAATAATTATACAGAAGTAAAAATGTGGGAGTATGACGATGAAAGGTTCAAAGAAACCGGTTTACAATTTTGTGGTTTGATTATGGGTGATCATTCAAAATGTGGTATCAATACTATGTTCAACACAGGAACTGTAGTTGGAATAAGCGCAAATATTTATGGAAGCAATTTTCCTCGAAATTTCATACCCTCCTTTTCATGGGGCGGTGCTGCAGGATTTAAAACCTACAACTTAGATAAAGCCAACGAAACTGCTAATTTAGTGATGACAAGAAAAAATGAAGAATTTACAGATAAAGATAAAAAAATAATGAAGCACGTTTTTGAGATCACTAAAAAATATAGAGGATAAAAGAATTAATCATACAATATCAATAAAAGTATTACAAATTAATTCAGTTAAACTGTTCATTTCTTCTTGGAAAATATGCTAATTCTCTCTTTGAGATACGGAAGCTGTTTTGTGGGAAATACTAATAAAACGTAAAGAGTAATTCATTATAACCGTCTAAAATTAATAGATAAAAAGCTTTGATTAATAGATGTAAATGATACTAATATTGTCCTGAAATTATTTAACCTCAGGACAACATAATATTTAGACTATTCACTCAAGGTTCTTACATAATTTATAACTAACCACCTGTCTTCTTCTTCGGGCATTTTTTTTCTATATTCTGGCATGTCCTCTCTACCAAAAGACATTTTGTAATATAATTCACCATCGGTCTGTGATTGAAAATCCGTAGATGAGAAATCTCCCAAATCACCTTCTTGTTCTTCCGCTTTCGGGCCATCACCATAACCTTCTTTACCATGACAAGATTTACAATTCTTATTGTATAAAGATTTGCCAAATGCCAGATCTTCTTTATTTGATTGATCCGTTGGATTTTTCATAGTTTTATATTTATCGGGAACGGTCCATTTATCCTGAACGGTTGCAGTAAAAGAGTAAAGAATAAAAGAAAAGACTCCTAATAACATAATGATTTTTAAATTTTTCATGATATTTTAATTTTATTAATAAATTGGTTTAACAAAAAATATTTCAAAGAAATTATTCTAAAAAAAAGAATTTTAAAATAGAATTCTCCTATTTATTAGTAAATATCGTAAAGAAAGAATAAACAAAATATGACAAAAATCATTTCAAAAAAAAATGTAAATACACTCCTATTCTATATTAAAATAAATACCAAAAAGTTTAAAATTTGCTTAGAAAATAAGAATTCTTGAAATCAAAAATATCCAAGGCAGAAACTAATCTGAATGGTTTTAGTGGACATAGGAGAATTTTACATTCAGATAAGTAATTGAATCATTTCGATACAGTTTTCTCAGTGTTAAAACTGAAAATTGTTAATTATAATTCCCTTAATAATTGCTTTATTGAAAGTGAGGGTAACACTTCAAAAGTTATTTTATAGTTGTACCATGATTAGTTTCTTTTGAACAAGCATATAAATTTTAACTGTTTCAAATCTCTATTTTATTTTAATAATAAAACTACGAGGAACTATTGTTTTTTGTTAAATTATTTTTAAATCCGGCAATAATTATTAAGCCTAATACCATAATGATTGCTATCCATGCCCATAATGGAAAAACCGGTGTTTCTCCACTTGCATAACTATGCAATCCCTTAGATAAATAGTAGTTTACCCCGAAAAAGGTCATGAGTACACTGGTGAAACCAACAACTGCGCCTATATTGAAAATATACATGCTTTTCATTTTAGGCACAAGCCTAAAGTGCAATATAATAGTATAGGCCAATACTATAACCAATGCCCATGTTTCTTTGGCATCCCATCCCCAATATCTACCCCAGGATTCGTTGGCCCATATACCTCCGAGAAAGGTTCCTATGGTTGCTAAAAAAAGACCAACTGTTATGTTCATTTCATTAATATGAGTTAATTCCTTTATAATTAAATCTATGCGATACGAATTCTTTACATTTTTGATCGTAAACAGACACAAATTCATTATACCTAAAATAAATCCTAGGCCTAGAAAACCATAGCTAATAGTAAGAGTAGCTACATGAATGATTAACCAATAGGATTTTAATACGGGTTGCAGATTTGTCAACTGCGGATCATAACTACTATGGCTTGCGGTCATTAGCGTAAAAAATGCGAGTAGTGCTGTAGCAGCCAGCGTAATTTTAGAATAACGTATAAAACTAAATCCTGCCAGTAAACTTGCCCATGCAACGAGTATCAATGCTTCATATCCGTTACTCCAGGGGGCATGACCTGATAGATACCATCTCAGACCCATACCATATGTATGATATACAAAGGCAAGACCTAATAATATTATAAAAAAGTTTAGAGCTAAACGTAATATTTTACTCTTCTTTATTTTTAAATTTTCTATAAAAGCAAGTACCAATAAAACTATGCTCAATAAAGCGTAAATATTTTTAAGGTTAATAAATATTTTTGATTCATTATAGTATATTTCTTTTTTAACCTTTGATTTTGAAGGTAATAATTCAGCAGCACCGCTCTGTCTTTGTATACTTTCTATATACCCTAATATTTTACCTGCTCTTGAATAGTCGCCAGAATTTGTTGCGTTAAATACTTCTGTAAAATATAAGGTCATTATATTTTTATAATTCAACACTTGTAATTGTAAATCGTCATTTAACATTTTTATAGCTCCGGTTAAAGGTATTTCGGCAAGAGGATCACTCCAATTGATCCATTGATTATTCGGTGAGTCTTGTAAAGGAAAAATATTGAGCAGTTTTCCTTGAAATCCCATCATAAAAATCTCCACACGTTCATTTATTTTAATAACTTCCTTGTCAAAAATATTTTGTTCTGATGGTTTTTTTCTAAAAGCCGTTTCCGCAATTGATCTGAGTTTATAAGATCCGTCTTGGTTAAAAAAATCATTGAAAGAAGCGTATTTTCCTTGCGATCCAATGATAGATATTATCGCTTTTTCACGAACATAGATTATTTTTTGTTGTTTCCAAAATTCACCATTTAAAGGCATATCCAAAAATACTTGCATAGCATTCATTTTTCCTCTACCGGGAATATCGAATTTATCCTTTCTGGAAATTTTATGCATTACATCATAAGCCAGAGTATTAACCGGTGTAAATCTTCCACTATAGCTTTGTACGATCAAATGACCAAATTGTTCAGCATGTGATACACTAACAGAATTTTGATTTACACTATGTACATGTTGGGTATTTACATCTTGTGCAAATGTAGAATTTACAGATAAGAATAGAAAAATCAAAATTGCAGCTATTGTCTTTCTTTTTTCACGTGTATTTCTAATCTTATGGATTAAATCGCGATACCTTGAATTTTTATTGAACAGGGTAAGTATAAATCCTAAGGTCATTATAAAATAACCAAAATAGGATACCCATGTACCATAAAAATCATGATTGACAGAAAGAACTGTTCCTTTTTCATCTTTATCATATGATGATTGAAAAAATCTATATCCTTTATATTCTAAGACATTATTCATAAAAATTCTATGATCTTCACTTAAGCCTATATTCTTGTCAATTAAAGTTACTTCACTAGCATATGATGAAGGGCTTTCAGAGCCTGCATATCTATCTAATATAAACTCGTTTAAACGGAGAGCAAAAGGGAGCTCTATTTTTTTCGAGCCATAGGCAATCTGTAAGTCTATACCATCAAGTTCAACTTTCTGAAAATTATCGATATAGCCCATTCCTCCTACTATAGCGACCTCTTGTTTATTACCATTGTACGTAACATCTACCAATAACACATCCGGACCATTATTCTCTTCACCACCCTGAACATATTTTATTTTTGCATTTTTATAGGTTTTAGTCAAAACAAATGCTATCCCCGATCCGGTTGGTTCATACAGGTACATTGATTTAATTTCAGCAATGGAATCTTTTGCTATTTCGCCAAATGTTAACTCGGGCATTTTACTGGTTTTAATAGAAGAAGGATAACTAATGTATATTTTTTCTCCTTTACGTATCAATTTTAAAGCGTCGTCTCGTTCAAAATTATTAAAAGCAATCGGAAATCCATGTGTTATTTTGAGTTCTCCATCTTTTAAAATGATTACGTCTTTATGGTCTTCTACACTTATGGTTAATTCAACAATATCAATTCCACCTTCACTGCCTTCTTCATAAGTTTCTTCTGCATTTTTTATATAATCCTTATAATCTATATCAATTGTCCCCTTTTCTTTAATATCAATACTAACATTAAAAGAATTATTTGTTATTGCCCCAAAAAGCAAGGGCCGAACAACGGAATAATTTAGGTTATTATCTGTTGCATTGACGTTTAAATACGGCTCTGAACTATAAATAAAATTTGATGATTCTCCTTTTCGAATATGCATACTACCTTCAAAACCAATATACCTTGTAATACCTGCACCTATAATTATTATTATAAAGGCACTATGAAAAAGTAAACCGGGTAGTTTGCCTATGGTATATAGATGGTACCTTTTGATGCTTCCGATAAAATTGAGAACCAATAAGAACAATAAAAATTCGAACCATTTAGCATTGTATATAAGTAATTTAGCTGTAATGGTATCATATTTATCTTCTATAAAAGTTGCACTTCCAATGGCAATTGTAAAAATAATAAGAAACACTAATGTTGCTTTAGATGAGAAGAGAAGGTTTATAAGTTTTTTCATGATTTAATAACTAATCAGCATTAATAAAATATGGTAAATCAACGTGCTAATTAAACCACCTTTTGGTTGATTGCCTATCTGATTGCACGAGTGACAATAAACTTTAAAAAAAATCGTAAAGACTGTAATATTATGATTCAAAAATTAATAATTAGCATGCTTTACGAAAAAATAAAATTATTCTTTGATTTTAATTTTAATTAAGTAATGTGTTATTTATTAGTTGTTTAATTAAAAAACAGATTCCCTACTTTAATTATTTCAAATTAATTTTACCATTCAAAATTACTACTTTAATCTTATACAACTTATGATATTAATCATTCTTTAATACTTGTTTTTTACCTAATTTTATACCTTAATTTATATAAACAATAAATACAATTAATATGAGATTAATTATAAGTTTAATTGCGATGATTGCTTTTATAGCAGCCTGTAAATCAGATAAAAAATCACAAGTCGAGAATAAATCAAACATTCATAAGGTAGTAATTCTTGAAGTTCAACATGTAAGTGAATATACATATTTAAAAGTCTTAGAAAATAATACCGAAAAATGGCTTGCAGCACCTACCGTTCAAATAGAAATTGGAAAAACATATTATTTTAAAAATGGTATGAAAATGGAAAATTTTAAAAGTAAAGAATTAAATAAAACTTTTGAAACCATTTATTTTATTGACAGAATAAGTACAGATCCCAATCTGGATACAATTTCCAAGACCGTTACTTTAGATAATTTAGACTTATCGCCAGAGGATAAAACAAATCTATCAGAACGAGCTACAAAACCGGTATTAAAAAAAGAAGATGTTAAAATAGAGCCAATCAAAGGTGTAATTACTATTGCTGAATTGTACAAAAACAAGAAAGAATATGAAGGTAAAATTGTAACAATTAAAGGAAAGGTTATTAAATTCAATCCGGCAATTATGAATAAAAACTGGATCCATCTTCAAGATGGTACAGATTACAATGGCGAATTTGATGTAACTCTAACAACAAATGAGGTGGTTAAAGTAGGAGATGTAATTACCATAAAAGGTAAAGTTTCATTAGATAAAGATTTTGGAGCGGGTTATGTTTATAAATTAATTATTGAAGAAGCAGTCTTGGTGAAATAAAATAATAATTAATATTTATTAAAAATAAACATGAGAGTAGTTAAAACGTTTTTAACTTTTACCTTTATAATAACTTTTTCAATTTTTGGTTTCTGCCAAAAACCTGAATCAACATTTCAAAAAGTTGTGGTATTAGAAGTTCAGCAAGTTAATTCATATACGTATTTATATATAAAAGAGAATGATAATGAAAGATGGCTTGCAATTCCAAGTATGGACGCAAAAATTGGAGAAGTCTATTACTACAAAGGAGGTATGGAAATGACAGATTTTAATAGCAAAGAATTGAACAAAACCTTTGAGTCTGTTCTTTTTTTAGCATCAATCAATAAAAATCCAATTGATGATGAAAAGACCGTATTTCAACATGGTTCTCGTATTGATTCAACAAAAACATCAACAGTAAACCTAGAAAAGCTAAATTTTATTATAAAACCTGTTGATGGAGGAATATCTATAGCTGAATTGCTTAAAAATAAAAAATCTTACGATAGTAAAACAGTTAGAATTAGAGGAAAAGTAACAAAGTTTAACTCACAAGTTATGAGCAAAAACTGGGTTCATTTACAAGACGGCACTGAATACAATGGTAAATTTGATCTTACCTTAACAACTAATGCCGAAGTTAAGGTTGGAGATATTGTTACAATGGAAGGTAAACTTTTTTTAGACCGAGATTTCGGCTATGGTTATTTTTACAGCTTAATTATTGAAAATGCTGTATTATTGAAATAAATAGTATTTAAAATTGGTTTAATCAGGTAGCATATTAATTTAGATCTTGCATATATTAATTTGCACCTTGCCTATCAGTCTACTAGATTTTTATTTTGTTCAACACGTTTATCTGATGTACTTTTTTTCTTCGTGGCATCCTTTACAAGACCCTCCGTTTTCTAATTCTTTATACTTTAAAGGCATGTCCCAACTTCCAAATTTTACTGTTTTAGGTATAAGATGTTTCTGATTGCTTGCATGTAAATTATGACAGTTATTACAGGTTCTGCCCTTTTCTCTGTTCACATGCAAATAATGTAAATTTTGCTCTCCATTTCTAAACTCTGTAGCATATTTTGTTTTTTCTGCTAACAAGAGATCAGTATCATGGCAGCCGAAGCACAGTTCATAATTGTCTTCTGTACCCGGAGCATAATTTCCTGTAGGATAGTAAATAGACAACAAATATTTATTTTCTGAAGCATGAGGATCATGGCAAGCATTGCAACTCTTATCAAGAGCCTCATGCACAACTTTGCTTTCTTTTAATAACTTACCAATATTTGTTATTTTCCTATCGCCTTTAGTAATGGTTTTGTCGTGGCAACTCAAACACAATGTTTTTCCATTAGAGACCAATAACTTTTTTTGGTTAGAAGCATGTGGAGAATGACAATCAGTGCAACCGCCTTCTTTTACTGCTGGAGAATGGACAATTGCTGATTTTTCTACTAATTTTTCAATTTCATCATGACAGAAATAGCATAAATCCGGTGATTTTGAAAAAATAAATTTAGAATCATTTGAACTGTGCACTTCGTGACACTCTAAACATTCACCTCGGGATACTGGTTTGTGTACATACTTTTTACTTGTAATAGTACTTTGCTCTTTTTCATGGCAAGTATAGCACAAGGCCGCTCCTTCTTCGGGAATTGTAAATCCTTCGACATCTTCTAAAGGGTGCTTCTTACCTGTAGGTTTATGACAACTAGTACAATCGTCTGCTACAGGACCATGAAGGATATCTTTTTTTACGGTTCTTTTATGACAATCAATGCATGCTTTTTCGCTAGTTGTTTTTTGTCCATAAATATTTATTTGTACCAATAGCAAACAAATAAATAGAATACCACCTGAAAACTTCATTGAATTAGGTATATAATTTCCAGCAGTTATTTTTTTAATAGTTTTCATTATATTTTCATTTTAATTTTAAAATTTTCTTGAAATTTCTATGGTTGCTCTTGTATAATTAATTTTTTCACTAAAAAGTTCATTATTATATATCTCTACGCCAGCAGTAAAAAACAATTGGCGAAAACGGGTTTTAAATTCTAACCTTGCAGTTAGAAAGTTTAAATCAAGTGCTTCTCCCTCTTGTGTTCGATATGCAGCTTCGAGATTAAGTTTTGATTTATGGTTAAAATTATAAGATACATTTCCTGAAAAATTAACATATTTTTGTTTTTTACCTTCTTCTTCAAGCATGTGATAATAAATTATATCGGTATTTAAGGTATAAAAAAGTTTTTGTTTTATATTTCCTTGTAAAACCAAATAGAATCTTGTTAATCGGTATGGTATAATAGTACTTCTAAAATTATCATGTTCAATACCACCGCTAAAAAAACTATACCTAAATCGACTGCCATATAAATTTCTGTTGAAATAATTCAATGCTAAAAATTCTGTATTTTCCGTATTAATGTAATCTTGTTCAGATATATTAAAGTAGAATTCTATTTTATTTTTGAACAAAGAAATGTTTGCGCCATAAAAATTAAAAATAGCATCATATTTATATGAAAGTGGTTGTATTGCTATATAATCAATTAAAACTGATGCATTATTTGCAATTTGTCCTCCGGGGATTCGTTGAATTTCCAAAAATTCATTTCTTTCAATTAATAAGTAGTCAAAATTTAATCGATATATAACAGTTCCTGTTATATCTTTAACAGTTAATGTATTGGCATTTACGTTTTGATTGTTCAATAATTCTATCTGGCCATCGATTAAGGTATGTGCTTCATCCTGAATTATTAAAGAAAAACCATCTCCTTTTCTTTCTTGTGGGTAATAATTTATTTTGGCGGATAAAGATAAAAGTCCATTTAAGGGAATTTTTTTTACATACCTTATGTCCAGATCAAACCTCTTAATTATTTCTTCGTATTGTGTATTACTAATAGAATTGTATTCGGCAGACAAACTTGTTCGTAAACTTTTATAGAGTTGATGTGATAAAGCTCCTCTTACATTGTGTTGTTTTGAATCTTGAAGATCTGTTTTAAATCTAAAGAAATTATAGTTAGCATAAAAGTTGAGTTTCTTTGGTAGTTTCAAGAAAATATTTTCATAAACCTGAAATCTTTTGTAATTGTAATCACCCACTTGGTCATCACTTGTTATTCTTGAATTAAAACTATAATTCTTTTTAGAATCGAAAAAAAGGTTATTGGTAAGGTTCCATGAAGTAATATTGTTTTTTACAAAAATACTAGGAAGATCTTGTCCGGAAAATACAAAATTATCCTCATAAACATACTCATTACGAGAAAATGTAAATTCGTTCCAATCATTCAAACCAAATGTTTTGTAAGCTCTGGTTTCAAAATTATTTTGCTTGGTTGTATATGTTCTATCGGTTTGTAATTCTATTTGCTCGTCTTTTCCACGATTATACGAAATTGAAAATGGAAGATATTTATTTGTGTATAACAAATTACCACCCCAATTTACAAATTTTGATCTAAGATTGGTTAAATTCTCTCTATTGCTATAACTTTCATGTAAATTAGTGAACATACTAAAATTGAGTGCATTTTTTTGAAAAAAAGATGCTTTTACATATAATTTACTTAAGGTATATTGATCATTTCGGTTTGGTGTTACTAAAGATAATCGTTGACCTGTTTCTGGGCTGTAACCTACATTAAGGTCTAATGATAAAAAATTGGGGTGATAGAAATAGCTATTAGAATTTAAAAAAATTCCTCCTGATATAATCGAAGTTGTTAAACGTTCATTGAAATTTTTTCTAGTAATTTCCTGATCCCAATATGAGGCATCTAAATTTAATTCACCTGTCAATGAAGTAAGCTTCCAAAACGTTGTTTCTGTAGTTGTTTTTTGAGAATAACTATAGATTGAAAATATAATCATAATATATAATAACCTGAATTTTTTCATTTAATAATTATTTGAAAAGCAACTTTTCATTATCACCACCATGTGGATCATGGCACTCGGTACAATTATTTTGTTCAATATTTTGATGGTATTCATGTGCTAAAGTTTCTTTTGAATTATGACAACTAAAACATAGGCTTTCACCTGAATCTACTAGTAATTTTTCTTTTTTTGATTTATGTGGTTCATGACATTGAGAACATTCATCTGAAGACACCGGACCGTGTAAAAATTTGAATTTTTTTTCAAAATTATCATGGCACTCATAGCAGCCCTTTGGTTGAAGAGTGAACCTATTGGTTCCTCCATGAGGATTGTGGCAGTCGGTACAATCGGAATTATCAATATCCACATGAATTTTGTCTTCTAAAACCAATTTTTTAGAATGGCAATCAAGACAGAGTTCACGCTCAGGTTGCAAGAGTAAATTTTTTAATTTTGATTTATGCGGACTATGACATTGTGTGCAAGCTCCGGACGCCACAGGGCCATGTAATACCT
>VAPH01037120.1_pt1 | contig 26350 bp, 21 predicted proteins | sample 3393861 | NCBI WGS metagenome assembly VAPH01 (sample SAMN08290439, study PRJNA428436) | hydrothermal vent metagenome | isolation source: Deep-sea hydrothermal vent chimney | place: Atlantic Ocean: South-mid Altantic Ridge | reverse complement strand
TTTATGTTTCCTGTGTGGCCGACCATGTCGGCATTGGCGAAATTTACCAATATAAAATCATATATATCATCTTCAATCGCTTTAACTAATTTATCGGTCACTTCGTTAGCCGACATTTCCGGCTTTAGATCATAGCTGTCAACCGGCGGCGACGGAACCAGTTCGTGCGTCTCTCCCACTGATTTAGTTTCTTTTCCGCCGTTAAAAAAATAGGTCACATGAGCATATTTTTCCGTTTCCGCTATTCTTAACTGCTTTAAGCCGGCATTTGATATCACTTCCCCTAAAGTGTTTTTAATTTTTTCTGGCGGAAAGGCAACTTCAATAGGCAAACTTTTTTCATAGTCCGTAAAACCGACAAAAAGCAAATTTTTTAAATATTTCGGGCGCGCGAATTTATCAAATTCGGGCAAAACAAAAGCCCTGGTAATCTCTCTGGCCCGATCAGCGCGATAATTAAAAAAAATAATAGCGTCATTATCGGTTATTAACCCCTCTTTGAGGCGAGGGGCGCCGTTTCTGCCGATAACCGTTGGCACAAATTCCTCGTCGTATATTTTTTTCTTATAACTGCTTTCTATCGCTTTTAACGCCGAATCTTCTTTATTCCCATCTCCCTCTGTCATAGATAGATACGCTTTAGCTACTCTATCCCAATGGTTATCCCTGTCCATAGCGTAAAATCTCCCTGACAATGTCGCGATCTCTCCGACTCCATACTCCGCGATACTGCGCTCAATGCTATTAATAAAATTAATACTGCTATTGTAAGCGGTGTCGCGGCCGTCTATAATGGCGTGGATGTAAATTTTCTCCACATTATGCTCTTTAGCCATAACCAACAATGCTTGAAGGTGATCAATGGAAGAATGAACGCACCCGTTTGAGACTAATCCCATTAAATGCAGCTGGGAGTTATTTTTTTTTGCGTGCTCTATCGCCTTAAGCAGCGCCTCGTTTTTATAAAAACTGTTATCGCTTATAGCTTTATTAATTCTCGGCAAGCCCTGATAAAGAATTCTCCCCAGCCCTAAATTAAGATGCCCTACTTCGCTGTTGCCGGATTCTCCCCACGGCAAACCAACCGCCTCGCCGGAAGCCATTAAGGTCATGGACGGGTATTGGGCAGTCAGCTGATTCAATACTTGCGTGTCCGCCTGGCTAATCGCGTTGCCGCTATACGGCTGAGTAATGCCCCAGCCGTCCAGGACAATCAATACGACCGGCTTGGGACGATTGGATTGTTTAATAATTTCATCCATAAAATAATAAAAAAATAATAAAAAGAAAAATAAGAGTAAGAAATTTTACTTATCTTATTTTTCTTACTTATCTTATTTTTCATTTTATCAACGATTTCCCTGTCATTTCCTTCGGTTTTTTCATATTAAGCAAATCCAAAATCGTCGGGGCTACATCGCCTAAAATTCCGTCTTTCCTTAATTTTACCTTATTCTTCAGCTTTTTATTGATTAAAATAAAAGGCACCGGATTATTTGAGTGATTGGTAATAATCTCTTTTGTTTTCAGGTTAATCATTTCTTCCGTATTACCATGATCAGCGGTTACGATAATCGTGCCGTTGGCGCGCAAATATCGTTTAACTATTCTATCCAGACGCTTATCAACTTCCTCGCAGCATTTAATGCCCGCTTTTAAATTGCCTGTGTGGGCAATCATATCGGGAGCGGCGAAATTAAGGACGGTAAAATCATATTTTTTATGTTTAATGTTATTAAGGACCGCCTCAGTTAAGTCTTCGGAACTCATAAGCGGAGTTTTATCATAAGATTTCACATTCGGCGAAGGCAGAGCCATTCTTTCCTCCCCGTCAATCGGATCCGCGTATCCCCCGTTAAAAAAATAAGTTACATGGGCGTATTTTTCCGTTTCAGCTATATACAACTGGCTTAAATGCTCAAGTTGTATCGGCAGTGTTTTTTTTAAATCAATGCCGGGATAAGCTGTTAAAATATTATCCAAATCCGGCCCAAAATCCGTTAAAGCGACGAAATGTAAATTTTTTAACACCTTTTTCCTTTTAAACGACCCGGGATTTTTCTTATTAAAGTTTTTTTGCGTAAAAGCCTTCGCTAATTGTCTGGCTCTGTCCGACCTTAAATTAAAAAAAATAATACTGTCATTATCCCTTATCCTTGTTAACTGCCTGTCTTTCTTGCCTATAACGTAAGGTATTACAAATTCATCGCTATCTCCCCTGTTATAACTTTCCGTTATGGCCGCTTGCGGGCTGGGAGCATCCGGGCAACACCCAAGCACTAAGGCATTATATGCTTTTTCTGTCCGCCCCCATTGTTTTTTTCTATCCATAGCGTAAAACCTCCCCATAACCGTAGCGATAAGCTCTCCGTTTTTCAACTCTTTTTCTAATTTTTTAATTAATTTTAAAGACGCGTACCTAGGGGAATCGCGGCCGTCGGTAAATAAATGCAGATAAATATCCTTGATGCCATAATTTCTAGCTAAAATAAGTAATGCTAAAATATGATCAGGATCGCTATGCGGGCTCATTCCATCCGATATCATTCCCATTAAATGAAGCTTCCCTTTTCTTTTCTTGACATGTCTAATCGCCTCCAAAAAAGCGGCATTTTTAAAAAAAGTCCCGTTGTTAATACTCCGGCTGACTCTAATTACGTCCTGTTCAACCAGTCTGCCGGCGCCGATATTCATATGACCGGCCTCGCTATTGCCCGGCTGGTCCGAAGGCAGTCCCACGCATTTGCCTGAAGCGCAAAGCTCGGTGTAGGGATATTTTTTTGACAAACCGTCAATGACCGGGGTATCAGCCAAGGTAATAGCATTGCCTTTATTGGGTTTGGCAATGCCCCAACCGTCGAGGATGATGAGGATTATAGGGAGGTTATTGTTTATTTCATTTTTTTTTGGCATAAACAGTTCTTACCGAATACTTAATTTTTAATTTTTTAAATTTCGTCTCAGTTGTCATTTAAAAAATTAAATCATTAAAAATTATTTATAAAATTAAAAATTAAAAATTAAAAATTTTATTTTAGCTGGCTAAAATATTTTCTATTTCCATTAGCCGATTATATTTAGCCAATCTCTCCCCCCTTGATAAAGATCCGGCTTTAATATGGTCCGCGCCGATTGCTACGGCCAAATCGGCGATAAAATCATCGCATGTCTCTCCGCTGCGATGGGAAACCATTATTTTATAATTATGTTTTTGCGCCAGCTTGACGCATTCAATCGTTTCGGTTAATGTGCCGATTTGGTTAAGCTTGATCAAAATCGCGTTGGCCGCTTTTTCTTTAAGCCCGCGCCGCAAACGGTCTATGTTGGTCGTAAATAAATCATCTCCTATAATCATCATCTCGCCGCCCAGTTCGCGGGTCAATTCTCTCCAGCCCTCCCAATCGTCCTCGGCCAAGCCATCCTCAATGGAAACGATTGGGTATTTCCTGAACCACTCATAATACAAACCAACCAAGGTATTGGAAGTAAAATTAGAGTTATCTAATTTAAAAATATATTTTTTGGTCTTTTCATTATACAGCTCGGAAGAGCCGACATCCGTGCCTATGCCGATATCCTTCCCCGGCTCATATCCGGCGTTTACCGCGGCAGCCATTATCATTTCAATTGCCTGAATACTTGATACTATATCCGGCGCGTAACCGCCCTCATTGCCCACATCCGTGTCAAAACCGGCGCGTTTTAAAACATTGCCCAGTTCATGAAAAATTTCCGCCCCCATCCGCACCTGTTCGGCAAAGCAGACCCCGAGGGTCTGCGAGCTCGCAGACCCTCGGGGTCTGCTATCTCCATCCTTCAAGGGAGGGGTTGGCGGCGTAAGCGGCATTATCATAAACTCCTGAAAATCTAAATTAGTGTCAGCGTGTTTGCCGCCGTTAAAAATATTAAAGGAAGGGATTGGCAATTTATAGCTTGCAGTTGGTAGCTTGTAGCTTGTAGCTATATAGTCATATAGTTCTATGTTTTTTGCCATGGCTCCGGCTCGGGCGCAAGCCAAAGACACGGATAAAATAGCGTTGGCTCCCAGTTTTTTTTTGTTTTTAGTCCCGTCCAATTCAATCATCGCGCTGTCTATCTCTTCCTGTTTTGCCACATCCATTCCTTTTAGCTTTTTAGCTATTGCCGTATTAACATTTTCTACGGCTTTTAAAACACCCTTGCCTCCATAGCGTTTTCGGTCGTTATCACGCAGTTCCCATGCCTCATGGATGCCGGTTGAAGCTCCGGATGGAGTACTGGCCTTCGCCGTAATTTTATTTTCTAAAATTACTTTTGTCTCAATTGTCGGATTGCCCCGCGAATCCAAAATTTCACGGGCGATTATTTGTTTAATTTTTGGCATATTATTAATTGCTTAGTGATTAGTTAATTAGGAGTATTTTTAGTATTGTTTAATTATTATACCATAAACAGCGAAAAATAAAAGCCCCGCCCTTATTTCAAGCCGTTAAAATCAAAAATTCAAAATTACCCTCCGATTCGGAGGACAAGCAAATTCTAAATAAATCATAATAACCAAAATTCAAAACAGTTTTGAATTTAAATATTTGTAATTTTGGGTTTATTTGTGATTTGTAATTTTGAATTTTTGATTTATCGGAATTATGTTACAATAATTATCTCGGCGAACCCCCTCTTCCAATTACGCCATATTATTCATTTAACTATTCCCTCCAGCCCGGGCATTTTTTCGCCTCCCAAAAAGCTAAGCATAGCTCCGCCGCCGGTTGACACCCAATCAACATAATTCATCATCTTGGTTATTTTCAGCGCTTCCACGGTTTCCCCGCCGCCGGCCACTCCGAAAGCTATTCCGGTTGAACGGGCGGCAATAACGCGGGCGATTGATAATGTCCCGTGGTGAAAATGATCTAACTCAAATTTACCCATCGGGCCGTTCCATACTATTGTTTTAGCTTCTTTAATGAAGCCCGAGAACAGTTTTATCGTCCGCGGGCCGATATCCAAGATAACATCGCTTTTATTCACTTTATCAATATTCTTCACTGACACCTTGCCGCCGCCGTCTTTTCTCTTGCTTACAACGACATCAAGCGGTAAAATAATTTTTTTGTTGCCCAAAAATCTATACTTGGAATAAATTTTTTTAGCCAGTTTGATATTTTCTTTATCCACTAATGATTTTCCGACTTCATATTTTAGAGCGGATAAAAAATTATTGGCCAGCGCTCCGCCGACTAAAACTTTGCCGGCGCTTCCCCTTATTTTCTTAAGCATCGGCAATTTAGTCTTTATCTTAGCGCCGCCAATTACTACCACCAACGGTTTTCGCGGCCTTAATATCTTTTTTAAACTTATTATTTCATTTTCCAATAATAATCCGGCGTATGATGGCTTATATTTTTTTATCGCGCTTACCGAGGCATGCGCCCTATGGCTTACGGCAAACGCGTTATTAACGTAAATATCCGCCGAATGCGCCAATTTTTCGGCAAATTCTTTATCATTTTCTTTTTCTTCTTTATAAAAACGCAGATTTTCCAGCATCAAGACCTCCCCCTCCTTCATTTTAGAAACCATTTCCTCAACCTTGGGGCCAACGCAATCATCAACAAACCCAATCTTTTTCCCCAATAATTTACCCAATCTGCGCGCAATCGGCTTGGTAGAATATTCTTTTTTGTTTTTTTGTTTAAGCGGTCTTCCCAGATGCGTCCCTATAATTACCCGGCATTTATACCTAAGCAAAAAACGGATAGCGGGCAAGTTGGCCGCTATTTTAAAATCATCTTTTATTTTTCCATTTTTAACGGGAATATTAAAATCAACCCGCAAAAATACTGTTTTGCCGGCTAATTCTTTCGCGTTTCTAATAGACTTTATAATCATAAGTAAGGAGTTAAAAGTTTATAAAGTTATAAAGTTATAAAGTATATAAAATTTACGGACATTACGGACTTCCAGCTTTAAAAACTTTACAAACTTTATAACTTTACAAACTTTACAACTAAATCGCTTCTCCCAGTTTTACTTCCACTTCCCGCTCTTTGCCGCCGCGCAAATAAATAATAACCGCATTATCGCCAACCATAAACCGTTGGACAACATCGGCTAAATTATTGTCATTATCAATTTCAACTCCCTCAACGGAGGTTATAATATCGCCTTCCCTTAATCCCGCTAATTCTCCAGCGCCGCCTTTAACCGCGGATATGCCGTCGGCATTCTTGTATATAAGCGCGCCTTTCCCGCGCTCTCCCTGGCCGACGCCCGCGGAGATGGCGCCTACCAATTTTGATAAATCAATATAGTTAACGCCTAAGCCGGGACGCTTTATGTCTTTATTTTTTAATAAACTTTTAATTGCTCCGGTAAAATGGTAAATCGGCTCTACCGCGCCGTTTTTATCGGATAGCCCGATAATGTCGCCTGACAAATTAAACAAAAATGATCCTTTGAATTTTTCTCCCAAATCTTCAGCCAACAAAATCTTACTCAAAAAACTATCGCTGAAAAATAAAATATTACTGCCAGTGTCAGAGTTGTTTACAATTGAGTTTAGCTCCGCTTCGCCCGTCCAGCTGACCGATAGCGCCAGTTGTCCGTTTTTTATCTCGTTTGCTTGAACAAACTTTCTTACGGGAAAATCTTTCGCTTGTACGCGCAGAAAATAAAATCGGGTTAGGGGATCGCTTTCTATTTTATCAATGGAATAAATTTTTTTATCTTGGGTGATAATAACATAATTCATATTTTCCGGCTTAAAATTAGTTATTATCCAGCCGTCGCTGGTAATGATAAGCCCTTGCGCCAGCTCTTGCCCTAGTTTATAATAATTACCCAAATCAAACTCTTCGGCTTCTGTGGCCGATTCTACCAAAAGATTTTTTTTGTAAATGCCAACCAAGCTGCTTTGGACGGAATCTATTGTTTCCACTACCCTGTTATTCTGCTCAACCACGACTTTTTTGGCATCTCTGATAATTATGCTGGATCCGCGGTAGCCTCCATTGGAAAAATTAATCTCGCCATAAAAAGGCAAATTAAAAGTATCGTCCAGTAAATACACCCTGGCGACTAAACTGCCGACAGCCCCGGCAGCCATACCAAACACAACAGCCAAAATTACGATAGTTACAAAACTGTTTTTTTTGTTTGTGGCCATATAAACTTCTATAAAAATAAAATAATAAGAAAATAACTTACAACTTACAACTTACAACTTACAACTTACAACTTACAACTTACAACTTACAACTTACAACTCGTGTTTAGTAATACTTAATCATACTATGAGTTATGTGTTATAAGTTGTGATAATATTATCAAGCGGCCCCTTACATCCACCTCGTTGTCAATAAAATAAGCAATATGCTCCCGAAACCCAATGATAAATACAGCTTCACTATTCTTTTTTGCAAATTATCCAATAAGTGGTGCCTGGTTAAGCCTGCCAGCATATAATAACATATCGTTAAAATTAATCCGGCCGCGTTAAAATTAAAGGGCAAAAAAGACATTGCCCAGGCAAATTCAACCAAGATTAAACTGCCGATTAAGACATAAATAAACGCGGATTTCGCCTCTATCTTATTTACCCATATCATCTGGTAAACTATCAGCGCGGCAACAACGGCGACAATAATTGCGAGTGGCCAAACAGGGATATTTAAAAAAGACTGCAAGCCGTAAACCACCGATGAAACAAAAAAGAAGATTAGAAGATTGCCGAAAGAGGAAATATTTTCAAGGGATAAATTTTTATATGATTTTGTTTGAATTAAATAATAATAAATAATTTTTAAATAAAAATACAAAAAAATGGCGTTAAAGGCAAACAATAATTGGACAATAAAATTATTGGCGAATAATACGGAATAAGCGGCTAAGCCGGTCGTGAGCAACGCCGGCAAAATTAGAAAATTCCACCAGCTCCCTGAAATATCGCTTGCCTTGGTGAATTGGGTAATTGTGAAAAAAATCAACAAATTCGCGAATACTAACGCCGTGTAAATCATTTTCGGATTAAAGAAAAAAACCTCAAACAACGCAAAAATAATAAACGGAATTAACAATGGCAAAATACGGTTATACTTCATAAACTATATAATACGAATACTGCAAATTATATGCAAATGCAGCAAATTGCTAATTATGCGAATAAGCTGTTTACGTTATTTGTATTTGTATTTGTATTTGCGGCATTTGCATATAATTTGCGGATTCGCATTATATTATTTCAGCCAATTATATTTTTCTTTATTTTTGTCAATCATTTCTTGGCTAAAAAACCTATCTTCGCTGTCGCCGTTTGATAAAAAATCTTCCATCTTTGTTACAGCTAAAACAAGATTAACATGCAAATCCTTAAATACGGACGGAACCCTCAACCCCAGTAATCTATCTTTAACCGATCCGAGCTGCTCAATTGTAGCGTCCGCTGTCTCCGTCAAGCCGGAATAATCGGCTAAAATTTTATTAACATCTTCTTTGTACTGCGTTTTTACCCGCTCTAAATCAATTTTTTCCGTTTTTTCATTAAGTTTTTCATCTAATCTGCCGACCTGCTCTTTAATCAGCGCGGTCGGTTCCGCGGTTTTCAGAAGATACAAAACCGCCGCCGCCGCGACGATAAATAAAACCAACAAAATTTTTATTTGTTTAGACATAAATTTACGACACGTAATGGGCAACATGCAAAATAAATGGCGCCTGTCACTTATTATTTATTCTAATTAATTATCTTAAAATCATCATCCGGCGTTGTCTCTTCTTTTTTTAATTCCAAATTCTTTACTAATTCTAAATCATTTAACTTATTCATCTTCAAATACTTTGAGGAAAAAGTGTATAAAATATCATCAATATATAAACTTCTTTTTACGGTGTTGCTGTAGTAGTTATACCTATGCCATGGCTCCGGCTCTCCTTTTCTTCCTCCGTCCGAATGGTCAATTTTTCCTTTTAATTCAAAACCGGTTTTATCAACTTTGAAAACAGCGGCTCCCCCAAAAACGAATTTGCCGTAGCTTGAGCCGTCCTCCGACTCTCTAATGCTGACCGGAATTACCAATAAATTTTTGTCGCGCGAAAACAAAAACGCTTTATGGTCCGAGAGGGCGATAGAGTCGCTCCCCCTGTCCCCCAATTCGTACTTATCAATTTCTTTCGGGTTAGCCACATCGGAAACATCAAAAAGCGACAGCTTAACCCCCTTGGTAATAACTCCGCCCCATTTACTCTCTTCGGTTTCTTTGCCGATGCCGATTAAAGTATTTTCGTCATACGGGTGCAGGTAATTTGAAAAACCCGGAATCTTTAATTCGCCCAGCACTTTTGGATTTTTCGGGTCTTTGAGGTTAATAACAAAAAGTGGATCTGTCTGCCTGAAAGTCACCATATACGCACGGCCCTGCATAAATCTCACCGAATAAATTTTCTCGCCGCGGGCCAGCCCTTCCAGCGCTCCGACAAGTTTTAAATTTTCATCCAATACATATAAATTACTGTAAGATTCTTGTTGCTCGTTTTCGGCGAACCGCGACCATCTCCTGTTTTTAGTGGTGGCGATGCGGAAATATCCGTCCCGCTCATCCATGGAAAATTGGTTTAAAGCCTGCCCGGTAACTTCCCCGAAAGTTTTATATTCTAATTTGCCCTTATTTATGGCGATTTTGTGGATTACGGTCTTTTCCAGTTCTTTGGCAATATCTTTGTATTTTTTCTTCATGGCCGCCTCAACATCCTCTCCTAATTTCTTCTTCTCTTCTTCGGTTAACGCCGCGGAAAATCTTTCCAGCACCCTGCCGATTTTCTGCGTCTTTTCAGCTAAGGACAAGATGAAATTTTCTACCGCTTCAATTTTAGCTATACGCTCTTGGTCTTTTACCGATAACATCGGATAGATTATTTCTCTCATTACTTCCATCTGCAGCTGCTGCTCGTTAATATATTTCGTGTAGGTTATATAAATATTATTTTGCGATACATACATATTCTGATTACCGGAAAGCATATACACTTCGCTGTTAATATTTTCAGACGCTTTTTTGACATTAATAGCGGTAACAGTGGTGAAATTATAATTATCATACGGAATATCAAAATAATAAACCGGCGGCATCGCGCATTTTTCAACGCCGCATTTATTCAAAACGATTTCCTCGTCTTGAATAATAATAGGGAGAGGAGCTTCCTCGTCATAGTAACGGGAATAATTTGAGGTTATAAAATAAACATAATCGCCGATCATTCTGGAGTTGGAATAACCGCCTTCAAAATCCAGATCGCGCACCTGTCTTGGATTTTTCCTGTCTTTTATATCAAAAACCTTAAAGAAAACATAACTTGATCTTCTTTTTAATGTTTTATAAATTGCGGCATCGCGGATATTATTATTTCGCCCGAAAACAACCAAGCTGTCGCCGTTAATAAAAATATCCTGCGGCCTTGACTTAAACTCTATCTTAGCTAAAATATCGGCTTTATTCGCCGGATAAGCGTCCACGATAAACAAATTATTGCCGGATACCGCGTAAATATATTTTCCGTCCGTTTTTATAATATCCGGCTCATCAACTCCTTCAACTTGAATATTGGTCGTGGAATAATCATCTGAGCCGGCGCCCAAACCAACAGATTCTTGCGCCTCAACTTCTGCGCCTCCCCACAATAAACCATCGGATACACGAGCCGGCTTGTCCACTGATTTCATCATACTTAATCCTTGACCGCCATAATAAGAATTTGCGTTTCCATCTTCCAAAAATTCTTTCAGCTCTTCATAATTTTTAAATTGCTTAATTTTAGTCTGCCCCTCCAATTGGCCGCTTACCGAAACAGAAGTATTATTATTCTGATTACCGGTATCATCTGTTAGCGGTTGGACAGGAGGTTCTGGCGGAGTTTTTCTAACTGAAATCAAAGAGCAGCCGCCCAAAACAAAAACAAGCGCTAAAATAATAATTGTTGATTTGATTGTGAATTTTTTTAATATCATTTAAATAAAAGACCCAACGGCACATTACGTTAATAGTATTAATTTAGTAAAGAGGGAGGGACTTGTCCTCCGTAGCTTTAGTGAAGGAGGATTCGGTGGATAATTGCCCCCTTGATAAAGGGGGTTGGGGGATTTTAATTCGCATCATTCGCATTACTGCTATTCAAATGCCTTTGTCATACATTACTATTATATAAATTTTTACCACTTTCGTCAAACTAACTTATGTTTATTTTTTATAACCTCAACCGCTTTTTTATATTTTTTCACACCCGATAAAAACGGCATTAGCTTGTAGGCGAACGAAGGCAGCCAGCTGGATATTGTCCCGCCGGTTTTGACTTTAAACAAAATATCATCAACCCAAACTCCGGTATGCCCCTGCTCAAGCATCATAAGCCAAAGATCCCAATCCTGCAGGCGCTTGATTGATTCGTCCCAGCCCGGAAAATGCGGAGCCCTGATTAACGACGTAGAATGGATATAAGGCGTATTTTTAAGCTTATCCGCCTCATACGGGCCTAATTTAAAGGTTTTTAAGCCATATTTGAATGACGAATAGGCAAAGCTGGCGTCAGGGTGATTCTCCAAGATTTTAAACATAATTTCCAGCATATTAGACGCCATTACAATATCAGCATCGCAAAACAGCAAATACTCGCCTTTTGCCTCTCTTACTCCCCTGTTCCGCGCCGGATTAGAACCCTTATTCTCCTGATTAATAAATTTAAAATTCTTAAATCTTAATTCATAATTCTTAATTCTTTTCAAAATATTATCAGTAGAACCGTCATTCACAATAATAACTTCATAGTCCTTATAAGTCTGCCTCAAAATACTATCTAGGCACTCCGACAACTTATCGGCTTGATTATAAACAGGAATTATAATTGAAATCATAATATTAATAATTCCCCCTGACAAAGGGGCCGGGGGATGACTTGCCCCCTTGATAAAGGGGGTTGGGGGATTATTTTTTTCTGAACACGGTAAATATATTTCACAATTCGGAGTAATTATACTTTTATTATAGCATAAAATCGGCAGAAATAAAAAAACCGGGATAAAAAACACGGATTTTTTTGCCCACATATTTCTACCGCCCTAAAATGGGACTGTAATAAATTTTTCCATCCCGCGCGTATCCATTATTTACAATATCGTCAAAACTCAAACGCCAAATATTGCTCGCCGTTGGTGAAATTGTTATCTTGGAGTTCGGGGGCGGCATCGGTGTCGCGAATCGTTAAGAAATTAAAATTCCTTAACGATTAATCATAATAATAACTGCGTTTTTAGTTTTTGGCTTTTATCTTTTTAAATCCGTATTTCATTAACTCCGTTGCCTCCTCAAAACTCGCGTCTCTTGTTGAGGCGCCCAGCGTCACGACGATTATCTGCTCCCCTGTCGGGGCTTTGGCGCGCGTCATCAAGGAATAGCCGGCTTCATCCAAATACCCTGTCTTGGAGCCGGTAATGTTAAAATTGTTCGTGGCGATTATTTTATTGGTATTTCTTACCCGATAGCGTTCTTTGGTATTAACCGTGTAAAATTCATATTTCTCCATTACGCTTGCTTTTTGGATTATCGGATGCTTTAACACCTCCTTGGTTATTACAACATAGTCCGCGGCGGAACTCACATTTTGCGGCGAAAGCCCGGTTGGCTCTATCAGGCGCGTTGAAGTTGCTCCCCAATTATTAACCGCTTCATTCATTTTTTCAATAAAATTATCGCGAGGCATTCCGCTCACGCGCAACAATGTTTCTATGGTATTATTGGCTGAACCGACCAGCGAAGAATAAATCAAATCTTCAATGGTTAGGGTGTCGCCGTCATCCAGCCTCAAGCGCGACGACTCCCATTTCTTGACATATTTATAATTATATTCCTCATCTTTAACGCTATACGCTACTACATTATTCAGGCTGGGACGGGTATCCAGGAAAACTTTAACGGCCACCAGTTTCGTTAAACTGGCTAAAGGCATGGTAGTCGTGGCGTTTTTTTCAAATATTACCTCGCCCGTCTCTTCGTTTATCACAATCCCCGCCTTCGCCCCGATAATCGGCTCGGCTGTCGCGCCGGCTGAAGCAATGCCTAGAGTCTTGTTATTTTTCGGCGCGATGTATAGGGATTCAATTTTAACATCAATAATCCCCGCTCCCAAGGACGCTATTTTTTTAAACGCTATTTTGTCCAAATCAATCGCCCTATCCGGAAACAGGTCTCTCTCAGGCCCGTAATCGTTAATCTCCACATCAACAAACTTGCCGTTTTCCGTATTAAAGACGCGCAGTCTTGACCCCTTGGGGAAATCCGGCGACGCCGCGTAATGACCGCCCTTGTATGCATACCAACTTGCTTTGCCAACGGTCAGGACATCGGGATTGTTAAAAACGGCGATGCGGGCAAAAGGCAAATGGATTAAAGAGCGGACAAATTTTTCATCCGGAAAATCCTTGGTCGGCAGCGGCCGCCAAGCGCCGTAATTCTTATCATAAAAAAACACCTGTTTGTAATTATTCGTGCCCTCATCATAGCCAAACTGGATATAGAACGGCTTATTATTATCGTAAGCGGATTTATTGCTGAATTCAAATTGGTAAATACCGCTTATCCGGTCCAGCTGCCACGGCATTTCAATTTCTTCATTAAGTTTAATAATTTCCACGCCGGTGGCTTCGCTTAATATTCCTGGCACCAAAGACAGCTTGATATTATCTTCAAAGGCGCTGACTGTATATCCCTTGGCAATTGTCGCCTTATCTAGGCGAATAGAATACTCCGGGTTAACAGTTCCAGCTCCATTATCGGCAAAAATAAAACCGCCGATGGCAAACGACAGGAATAATGATAAAAATATTATTTTTTTTGCGAAACGATGAATATTCATTTAAAAATAAAAAATGGAAATTTAGTTTCTGTATTTTATTTTTTGTTTCCAAGTTTCAAATTACTAATTTCAAATTTCTAACAACAATTTGACTATATTCCCATATAACAATATAATCATAACATATTAAGCCCCCTTAACAAAGGGGGCTTAAAAACGCGGGTATAGTATAATGGCAGTACGCGACCTTCCCAAGGTTGAGGCACGGGTCCGATTCCCGTTACCCGCTCAGTATTAAATTTCAAATTCATACAATCGAAAATCGTCAATCGTCAATCGAAAATCAAATAATGCCGCCCTAGCTCAGCTGGCAGAGCAACGCACTCGTAACGCGTAGGTCGCGGGTTCGATCCCCGCGGGTGGCTCAAATTTTTGCAGACCCTCGGGGTCTGCGAGCTCGCAGACCCCGAGGGTCTGCAAAAATTCACTATTGGTTAATTATCTTCACTCCCGTATAATTGCCGTTATTTTGCTCCAACGCGTCTTTATAAGTATAATATTCAACAACGCCAGTCTCTGTTATCGCTACAGGCACAGGCAAATAACCGGATAGATTGCGGGTCACTTTATTATCAATGTCAAATTTAATAATTAAACCGACAAATAAAGAATAAAATATTATAAATAATAAAATAGCGATTACAAAAATATAAATTACGGCGCCGGCGGCTGATTGCGCGCGCCTTGGCCAAGCTAAGGACTTTTCTCTTGGTATAAGTTTAATTTTACTTAAAATACTGTCTTCCCTCCGCCGTTCTTGCCTTAATCTCTTGTGGCCTGATGTTTTTGATGTTTTTTTCGCGCTTGGCGCCGCGGATTTTTTTTCTTTAACGGGCTTATGCTTATCCGCCGATTTCCCCTTGCTCTCTTTTTCGGCATTAATATATTTCTTCTTCTTCTTGAAAAATAACGGCGATGAGCCTTTATTCGCTTTGCTATCTTCTCCGCTTATGCGCTTTACTTCTTGAATGCCCTTCGCTTTCTCTGATTCTGATAATTTAATTTCTTTTCTTGGCTTAATAAATTTTTTGTCTTTAAAAAACAAGGGGGAAGGGCTTGGCGGCGTTGGAGTTTTTTTCGCGTCACCGCTTTTTTCTTTTTTATTATCGCCAATGGCATCCAAAATAATCGCGCGCGCTTTTTTTATATCCAAGCCGCCTATTTTCTTTGTTTTGTTATTTGTCTCGTCTGACATATATATTCCAACAAGTTATGCCCAAAGGGCGCTAACGCAGTCCGCCCTGGGCGTTAAAATTAAAATTATTACAACCAATTACCATCCGCCCAAGGCGGGTCGTTAAGAAATTAAAATTCCTTAACGGTAAATTAAGCCTAACGGCACATTTTATAATTCCCCTCTTTAGTAAAGAGGGGTTGAGGTGATTTATATTTAAATTCCTTAACGTCAAGTTAATGATTAATATTGACATGAAACAAAAATAGTAAAACCTATGAAATCATAAATTTAAAACCTTGATTAAGCCGGATATTATGAATTACACTGTAAGATTTTGAATTTACGCCATAAAGCGCTTCACTTTTATCCCGGCATTAACGGATAATCCTATTTAACTGCCGTCGAAAAAATACTTCCACCATCGTCCCGGGCTACTGACGGCCTTCCTAGGTTGAGCTTTGTCCAGACCGGGGATATTATATATTGATTTTGTTAATTTAGTTCCGTTTTTACCGTCCGATAAATTCGCGTCTTCCGCGTTTTGAAAATTTTCTTCATTAGCGTTATTTATGCCTCCACCGGTACCGGCAAACGCGGACAAGCCGCCTTGCGTGTCAACAACCACCGCTTTTTCCCCTTCTTTTTTCAGCCCAAAATTAAGCCTTGCCTGCTCTTCAACATACTGATCCGAGCTTAGATAATTTATTAATTTCTGCAGCTGAGTATTTTTATCATCAATTAATTTAATTTCTTTTTTCAGCTCCATCACTTCTGTGTTGATATTACGGCGCTGGCTGACATTCTTTGCGATAGGAAAACTTATTAAAATAATGACCCCCAGGCCTAAAAGAACCAGAGCTTTGGGGTTAAATAAAATACAAAGAATTAAGCTTCTTTTTTTCGCCATATATTTTAGGGGACTGTCACCGAACCATGCCGCGGGTGAAGCCTTACGCGCCTTGCCTGTTTTCTTTGGCGATAAAATAATATTTTACCGCTTCAACCATTAGCACGCTAATAATACTTACTAAAATAATTAACGCCCATGCGTTCACGCCTATAGATACTGTTGACAGTATGCCCTGTAGCGGACGCCAATAAACCGCCGCCAGCAACAGCGAAAAACTGGCTAACACCGCTCCGACTAAATACAAATTAGAAAAAGGGCTTAAACGCCAAACTGGATAATTTAAGTCGCGCAAGCTGAATATGGATATTAGCGATTTAGTCCCGAGCAAGGCGAAAAATACAGTTCTAAGATAAGCGACATCGGTTCCGATATTAAACAGATAAACAAACAAGACGAAAACGAACAAATCCCTGATAACTCCTACTCCAAAAATAATCACTTTCATTTCCTTGCTCAAAATCGGCTCTTGTTTTTTAATCGGCCTCTTGCGCATTACCCCCTTAGCTCCCTTTTCAAAAGCCAGAGAATAGCCCGGCAGTCCGTCATTAACTATATTAATCCATAAAATCTGCGTTGGTAAAATAGCCAAAGGCATCCCGAGAAAAATTGAACCGACTATTAAAATAACTTCGGAAAAACTATCGGAAATTAAATAAGTGACAACCTTCCGTATATTGGCGAATATAATCCTCCCCTGGCGCACGGACGCCACTATTGTTTTGAAATTATTATCCAATAAAACTATATCGGACGCTTCTTTGGCGATGTCCGTGCCGCCGCCAAGCGATATGCCGATGTCAGCGGCTTTCAGCGCCGGTGAATCGTTTATACCGTCTCCGGTCATAGCCACGACCTCTCCGCGGGATTGTAGGGCTTGCACGATGCGCAGTTTATGGTGCGGGCTTACCCTGGCGTAAATATCAATTTTATTGACTTGGTTTTTTAATTTCCCGTCAGGCATCTTATCAAGAATTTCACCAGTAATTATATTTTTATCTTTTACTTTGAAACCCACTTCAATGGCAACAGCCTTAGCGGTTAACTGATGGTCCCCCGTTATAATAATGGGGCGGATGCCGGCCTGGCGGCAAATTTTAATCGTTTCCTTGACCTCCGGCCTGAGCGGATCTTTTATAGCGATAAATCCGATGAATGTTAAATTATTGTCAATTTTTTCCCATTTAACCCCCTCTCCTTTTGCTAGGCAAGTATTCTTAATACTGTTAGCGGGATTTTTGAAATGGCGTATCGCTACTCCGATAACTCGTAAGCCCTTACTAGTTAATTTATTATAATTATTATCCAGTTTTCTTCTTTCAACCGCGGTCATTTTTCGCGTTTTACCCTTATGGTAAAACATAGCTGATTTGTCCAGCAGCTTCTCCGGCGCCCCTTTTTCATAAAGCACAAACCCGCCACTATTTTTTTTATGCAGGTTAATCATGAATTTATTATTACTGTCAAAGGGCAACTCCCCTATTTTCGGCTCAATTTTTAATAATTTCTCTTTATTTAAACCGGACTGAACCGCGGCCGACATCAAAGCCACATCAGTCGACGCCCCCATTATTCTCCATTCGGCCAAAGCGTCTTCCGGATTCTCCACGACCGCGTCATTGCACATCATAGCGGTCTGCAATGCCAGGCTCACTACTTTCGCCTCAACACTATCCTGCCTTGAGCCCAACGAGCCGGCCTCAAACTCCTTTTCTCCGATAATAATACGGGCTACATGCATCTTGCCCTCTGTTAATGTGCCGGTCTTGTCGGTGCAAATCACGGTGGTTGAGCCAAGCGTTTCAGCCGCCACCAGTTTTCTGACCAATGCTTTTTGTTTTAAAATTCTCTGCATTCCTAAAACCAATATTACGGTTACCGATACAATTAATCCTTGCGGAATCGCCGATACCGCCAAGGCCACGCCCATAATAAACATATCAAACAGTGGTCTTCCCTGAATAATGCCAATCGCCGCCACAGCCACAATGACTGCTACGATAATAGCGCCAAGGAAATTTGAAAATCTCGCCAATCTATCCTGTAAAGGCGTTTTCTCGTCTTCGGTCTCATTGACTAAGCTGGCAATTTTGCCTATTTCCGTTTTTTGCCCGGTCGCAACAACTACCGCCCTTCCTATTCCCTTTACGGTAATCGTGCCGGCGTAAACCATATTTTTTCTATCAGCAATGGAAGCGCCCTCCTCTTGAACACTAATACTTTTTTCCGCAGGCACAGACTCGCCGGTAAGCATGGATTCGTTAATAAGCAAGTTGTCCGCCTCTAAGAGGCGCGCGTCAGCCGAAATACGATTTCCCGCCTTAATTATAATAACATCTCCCGCGACAAGCATGCCGCTATCTATCTTTATCTCATTTCCGTCCCGCAAAACATAAGCTTTATGCTTAATTAACTGCTTTAATTTTTTAAGCGTACTATTGGCTTTGTTTTCCTGAATAAAACCGATAATCGTATTTAAAATAACCGCGCCAAAAATCACACCCATATCAACATAATCGCGCAAAAGCATGGATATCCCTCCGGCAATTAATAAAATATAAATCAACGGGCTTTTAAGCTGAGTCAAAAAAATCGTTAACTTGCCCAGCGGCTTCTCTTTGGGTAATTCATTGGCCCCCGATTTTCTCATTCTTTTCTCGGCTTCCTTATGTGACAAACCGTTAATATCGGATTTTAACTCCGCCAAGACTTGGTTTATTTTTTTACTGTGTAAATTCATGAATATAATGCGAATACTACGATCCGCCAGCTGGCGGAGCAAATACCGTAAATATAAATAATGCAAATTATAAAAATAAATTAAAATTTACTTATTTGGGGTATTTGGGGTATTTGAATAATTTGAAGATTTTAATTATATTTATTATAGCACAAAAACGCCATCTTGATAAACCAACAGAAATCCAATCCCTCGTATGCCCCCCCCACCCCTCAATAAAAGAGGATTAGGGATTTTAATAATTCCCCCCCTTAGCAAAGGCTTCGGCCGTGAGCTCAGCCGAACGGGGGGTTGGGGGTCTTCATTGTTCCCCCCTTTAGTAAAGGGGGGCTGGGGGGATTTTTAAATAAAACAAAAAAACGCGATTTTTACCCGCGCTTTTACTTGCTTAAACTTATCAACAAAATTATTCTACCATGATTCCGGTATACTTTCATATCTCCATTCAATAATATCATTATCAGACAGTTTATAATCTGAAATTCCGGCCGGAGTTATTTTCCCGTTTACATAAAGCGCCCAATACATATTGCTGGAAATATCATTTTTTACGCCGTTGATTTCTTCCACAAGCGCTCCCAAACCGCTATTCTGGTATTTAAAGCTTAAACCCTCCTCCTCGCTAATTAGTTTTATTAAATCAGAAACACTATTCCCGCTGTCAATTTCTTTTAGATATTCACCGGAATTATTTTCTGAAACTATTTTCAGAGTAACATTAATTTTATTTTCTTTATCCGATTGCGCTTTATCAATATAGCCGGAAATCTCATTTTCTATCCGCCTAGCTCTTTCCTCGGCGATTTTGGCAATTTCCTCGGCTTTATCAATCTGCTGTTTATACCCTGCCGTTTTAGGGTTGTCTCCCTCTTGAATTAAAGATTTATACGAAAAATATCCGATTATAGAAACAGCTATAAGCAATACCAATATACTGACAAACCCTTTTTGATTTTTAATTTTAGGCATACATCTTTATAATTCCCCCCTTCGCTAAAGCTACGGAGGACAAGCCCCTCTTTAGCAAAGAGATGCTAGGATGATTTATTTGTTTTTTCTGGAGCCAATTTGCAGACGGTCGGTTAAAAATACAAACGCTTTATCATTATCCACGGCTTGCATTCTAGCTCCATGCACAGCATGGAGCCGTCGAGAGAAACTTATTTTCTACTACTAGCCTAAAAACCGGAATATTTTCAAATCAAACTTCTTTAATCCCGTTTTTTATCCAAAAAATCCAAAATATACCGACAATATTCACTATATTGCTTTATGGCCTCGCCTACTGTTTTATAAACTATGCGCTTATCTAAATCGTCGTAATCATGAACAATCGCATTGCGGAAGCCGGCGCTGGCCGCTATTTTCTTGGCAAAATCTTCCGACAAAATATTTAGCTTAGCCAACAATAAAAAAGTTTCCTTATAATCGCGAGGCGATAAATCTTTATGCGCTCCGACCTTAGCTATGATATGTTCGTTAATATCAATCCCGCGCCCGATTATTTCCATAAAAATATTTTTTAAAGCCGCGTATTTTATGTAATCCTTTGCTATCTCGTCAAAAGTAAAATCGCTGAATTCAAGCAATCTCTCCAAATCTCTTTGAATTAAATCTATTTTCTTTTTTATTAACAACGCGTTAAGCATATTTCTTGGATAAAACTTTATTTAAATGTTCCTGCCTTTTTTTAATAATAATATCCTGCAACCTAAATAAGCTGGCGCTGTCCCCATAATCCCTGCGGGCGTAAAGACAGTATTCGTCAAAATCGTTTTGATCGCCGTAAATAAGCTGTCCATCGCGAATCACTTCAAAGCGAAATAAAGGGTTAGTGTTGTGTAAAGATTTTAAATCAAGATCCCTCTCCTTGTTGTCCCCGAAAATTCTGCCAAAATCTCCATGTATTTTTAAAAGCTCATCAAATTCAATTTTCTTTTTCCCATACACCGCCACATCCAAATCACTGCCCTTTTTCTCTTCTCCGCGGGCGTACGAACCGTGGATAATAACAAAGCGCAGCCTATGCTTCCTCCCGATTTTTTCTATTTCTTTTTTCTGTTCTTTAGTAATTCTCATAAAACTATTATAGCAAAAACAATAAAAAATAACAAACAAAAAACCCCCTTGATCCGTAGAAGGCATAATACATAATGTGATTTTGCGGAAAATAATTATTCGCGGCTATTCTTTTTTATCCCTATTTAAATCAACCTCGGCTATAACAGGCCTCTCATCGCCTTTGCCCGGTTCAAACTTAACATCAACCGATTGTTTTAAGGTATGGCGGCCGATAACCACGCCCCTTTTGCCGTCAACGCTTACCTTGGCGCCGATTGGCGGCATTGTTTTAGCCAGTTCCGCGTATCCTTTCTCTTCATAAGACAGGCAGCACATCAGCCGGCCGCAAGCTCCGGAAATGCGATCCGACCCCCTGTGGGCGCATTGCTGAATTTCCGCCATCTCTGAAGTTATAGAGGCGAGTTCGCCTAAAAATTTACGGCAACATAACGGCTTTCCGCAATGCCCGTAATCCCCCGTCATTTTCGCCTCATCCCTAATGCCTATTTGCTGCATCCTGATGCCGCGATTAAAATGGCGGGTTAAATCTTTTACCAAATCCCTGAAATCAACCCTTGATTCGGCGATAAACGCAAAAGTAACTCTGGCGCCGTCATAAGCAAAATGAACGCCTGACAGCTTCATCGGCAATCCGTATTTTTTTATTAGTTTTTTGCAAAATTTCAGAGCGTCATCTATTTCTTCTTTCTTAGCAACCTTTTCCAAGTCTGCCGGAGTGGCAATACGCAAAACCGGTTTTATTTCCATGCCTTCTAATTTACTGCACTTTTGGCATCCTTCTTTTTTAAACGGGCATCCACAGCCGCCTTCTTTGCCTGAATCCTCTTTTAGCCCGGCAACCTCTCCGATCTCCATCCCCATCTCGGTTTCAACAACAACCCTGCTTCCCTTTATTAAATTAAGATTATTTGAATCAAAATAATAAATCTTATCCCAGGGAGTGAATTGTATCTGAGCAATTTTCATGTAATATACAACAAGTAACATGTAACATTAAAATTATCTGCTGCCTGCTTCTTGTTTTTTGTTATAAACTATACCGGACAAACCTTTCCACCTTCGCGTCGCCCAACACATCTTCCACCTTTTTCTTGTCGTCCTTGATGTATTCCTGTTTAATTAGGCAGACATCTTCAAAATATTTGTTGATTTTTCCTTCTAAAATTTTCTCAATTATGTTTTCCGGCTTCCCCTCTTTTTTAAGCTGTTCGGTGTAAATTTCTTTTTCTTTATTTATTTCTTCTTCCGGGACGTCTTCCGGCGCGATATATTTCGGATTGGCGGCGGCAATATGCATAGCGATATCCCGAGCCAAGTCCGCCTTGTCCTGTTTATCCAGCGCGGCCAAAACGCCTATCCTGCCGCCCATATGGGAGTAGGCGGACACGGTGCCGGCAGATGATAAAATATCAAATCTTTTAACATCAAGCTTTTCGCCGATAGTTCCGCTTAAAGTGTCTAAATTCTCCTTAACCGAACCGGACTCCATATCGCTGCCCGTTAATTCTTCAAGATTGGCCGGTTTCTTGGTTTTAATAATCTCTAAAATTTTACCCACGAAATCCTGAAATTGCTCATTGCGCGCCACAAAGTCAGTCTCGGAATTTACTTCCAAAAGATACCCCTCGTTGTTATCCGCGTTAACATCAACTTTTACTATTCCTTCGCACGCCTCGCGGTCTCCCCTCTTGGCCGCCTTGGCAATTCCTTTTTTTCTCAAAATTTCAACCGCCTTTTCAATATCGCCCCCGGATTCATCTAAAGCTTTCTTGCAATCGGCAATCCCTGCGCCTGTCTTATTTCTTAATTGTTTAATTTTCTCCATATTTTTTTAATTTTAATTATATTCTTAATTCTTAATTCTTAAATCTTAAATCTTAACTCTTAGCTCCCTGTCTCCCTTCCTCAATCGCCTCTTTTACTAAATTTAAAATCAGCTTAATCGTCTTGGTCGCGTCATCATTAGACGGAATGACGTAATCAATTCCTCCCGGATTGACATTGGTGTCACAAATAGCAATTATAGGAATATTTCTCTTTCTAGCTTCAGATAAAGCTGTTTTTTCTTTTTTTATATCCCAAATAAAAATAGCGTCCGGAACTTTGGTTAGTTTAGCCATGCCCCCGACTCTTAATTCCAGCTTATCTATCTCGCGGTCAAACTCCAGCTGTTCCTTCTTAGTATACTTGCTCAATTGGCCATCCTGCTTTTTTTGAATCAAATCATTATATTTTTTTATAGACTTGCTGATGACGCTAAAATTAGTCAAACATCCTCCCAGCCATTTTTCGGCTATATAGGGCATACCTGTTTCTTCACCGACTTTTTTTACGGTTTTTTTGGCCTGCGTCTTGGTGCCGACAAGTAAAATATTTTTTCCTTCGCCGGCATTCTTTTTAATAAAATCCAACGCTTCCATCAGCATTTTTCTGGTTTTGATTAAATCAATAATGTGGATGTTATTTCTTTGCCCAAAAATAAAAGGATCCATTTTTGGATGCCATTTTGATGTGCGATGCCCAAAATGCATTCCAGCCTTAAGCATCTCCTCAATAGTAGGAATTTTAGTCATACTTTTTTCTTTTTACCTCTGCCCTGTCTATTCCGAATTATCGGAACAAGAAAAAATATTCAAGGCATGAGAGATTAAATTAGTTTATTAAAAATTTAGATTTATTTACATAAACATACTATAATATTAGAATTATTTTGTCAATTCCCCGTTAAGATGCTATAATTATCAACAAGTATTAATCTAATATCTAAAAACAAAACATATGGCAATATTTTATAAAAAAATATTCACTTTAAAAACTTTTACCGCTCTAACTCTCTTAATTTCCATGCTCGGTTCCTACTTATTGTTACCGGCGCAAAAAGCCCGAGGAAAAAATGATGATTGTGATGTCGGAATTACTCAAATATTCCGCAATTCATCCGGAGAGTTTATACCGGATATTTCTTTTGAATTTTACGAACAGACATATGACGTTGATAATAACCCGATGCCCGGCAAAAAAGTGGTATCCGGTAAAATTGATAAAATACTTGGGCGAAGAACCGTAAAATTTAAACGTAAAACCGATATGCCGGCATCTTTTTATATGTTAAAGGCCTGGCATAAAAACTCAAATGCGGGTGAATTTTGGTATCCGAGCATTTTGCTCTCATGCGGAGCGTACGAGATTGAAAAAAAACTAAGCGGCATACATTTTGTCTTGCGCGACATACAAGGGGATTTGCGAAAAAACGCAAAATTTTCAATTTACACCCAGCGTTATGATGTTGACGGCGTCCCCATTAAAGAAAAACAAGATTTCGTGGCCGCATTCAACACATCAGAAGAGGGAGAGGCGGTGGCTTATGTTTCAGACAGCAAGCATTTTCTCGCTAACGAGGTTGGCGGCCACTATATTTTTACCGCGACAGGGAAGGACGGGGGGACTTCTGCTATATATGACATATTTATTCCTTATGAAGGCACCTTTGAGCTTGAATATATATTTAGCAATATGCTGTTTTACGCGAATAACGCCGCTGGGGGCTCTTTAGCTAGAACTAGCATCAATATTTATGAGCAGGATTTCAATTTAAAAGGAGAGCCTATTTTCGGTAAAAAACTTAAAAATAAAAAAACCGATGATAACGGAGAGGTTATATTTGAGTATCCCGAGGGAACATTCGCGGCAAAAATCAAAGATGACCGGGGAAAGTATTTTGAATTCTGGAATATTAATATGGAAAATGACAAAATCGTTAAAAGGGAGCTAACAGTCAGCTTGGCAAAAATTTACGCGAGAAAGTCCGACGGCGGCTTAATGCCGGAAGGGACTAATATTAAAATTTATGACGTAAACCGGGATGACAAAGGATATTACCATAAAAATAAAAAAATAAAAGACATAAAAATCGGCATAAGCGGATATGCCGAGGTATCCTTGGTCCCGGGTGTATATTTATTTGTTATAGAAGATAATAAAATTGAATATGGCCGCCCATTATACGCCAACATGGGGGCGCTGCAAAATCTTACAATAACCGCCGACCCTGATTACAAGATTACCGAAGAAAGTAAATACCGGGTCAGCGTACCCGCACCTCCCAAGCCGCTAGTGGAGAAACTAAGCGGATATATCTTACTGCAAGTTGAAAAAAACGGAGAGGCATGGTATGTGGATGCCGACTCCCTGCGGCGATACTATATGAAAGACGGAGCGGCGGCCTACAAAGCGATGAGAAATTTCGGACTGGGCATTAGCAACGAAAATCTAAACAAAATACCGATTGGCTTGGATGATCGCTTTAACGATTCTGATTATGACAATGACGGTCTGCCTGACAAAATGGAAGAAGCGCTGGGTACGGACGCCTATAACAGCGACAGTGATTTTGACGGCTATTCAGACGGAGGGGAAGTAAAAGGCGGATATAACCCGCTTGGCGGCGGGAAGTTTAAAACAGATTTAAATTTAGCCGAAAAATTAAAAGGAGAAATATTATTGCAGGTTGAATCAAGAGGCGAGGCGTGGTATGTAAACCCCAAGGACGGCAAAAGATACTATATGAAAGACGGGGAAAGCGCTTATGAAATTATGAGATTTTTGAGTTTAGGCGTGACTAACAAAAACCTATCCGGCATTGAAAAAGGAGTCTTAAAGGACTAAGAAGCTATTTTAAAAGCGAACCCTTGCTAAAATTTTAATTTTATGATAACATATTGAAGTAATAATGAAGTAACAGCACAGCCTTATTGTTGTGTTTTTAATTTTATAATTTTCTATGAAAAAAGATATACACCCAAAATATCACGAAAAAGCCAAAACAAGCTGTACTTGCGGCGAGAGTTTTATTATCGGCTCAACTACGGAAGAATTAAAAGTTGAGCTTTGCTCGGCGTGCCACCCTTTCTACACCGGCAAACAGAAGCTGGTTGACACTGCCAGAAGAGTGGAGAAATTCCAAGCAAAAATGGAAAAAAAGAAAGAAATAGCGCCGACAAGAAGAGGCAAGAAAGTTAAAAGAGCGGCTCAGGCAAAAGAAAGAGCTAAGAAAGAAGTAACAGTTAAGGCTAAACCCGCTGTTGCTAAAGCTCTAAAGGGCAAGGCCGAAGTTAAGAAAGCAAGTAAGAAAAAAGTTGGAAAAAAATAACGAATTTAGATAACAGACGGCAGACGGCAGACGGCAGTATAAAATTTCTGCTATCTACTATCTGTCGTCTGTTTTCTTATATCGAGACTGTCGCCGAACACCAGTTTGTCCTAAATTCCCAAATTTCAGCTTGTGCTCGCTCAACGGGTATAAATTTTCCTTAAAAAATATTGGCCTATATTAGCACATAAGCAAAAATTTTTTAAGAAAAATTTCCATAAAATTTGCTTGTACTCGTTTGACGTGTGAAAATTTATGCCAAAACTGGCATTCGGCGACAGTCCCATATCTATGTATCAACAAATTAAAGAAAAATTCAAAAAGCTTGAAGAGGAACTGCAAAAACCCGAGATAATTAAAGATCAGAAAAAAATACAAGAGGTTTCTCGCCGGCACGCGGAGCTCAAAGGAGTAATT
>VAPH01014810.1_pt1 | contig 26406 bp, 26 predicted proteins | sample 3393861 | NCBI WGS metagenome assembly VAPH01 (sample SAMN08290439, study PRJNA428436) | hydrothermal vent metagenome | isolation source: Deep-sea hydrothermal vent chimney | place: Atlantic Ocean: South-mid Altantic Ridge | reverse complement strand
CGTCCATGAAGGACGAAAAACACAGATTAGGGACGCTCTGATTTATTCGTCATTGCGAGGAACGTAGTGACAAAGCAATCTCTAACTGGCTGATTTTAAAAAAGAGATTGCCGCGCTGCGCTCGCAATGACGGGTTTCTTTGAATTAATCAGAGGTTCCTTAGATCAAGAAATAAAATAATAAAGAACATTCCCATGAACGTATGATACCCCCAGCCGTGCGCCAGCACAAAAAAACGCTCACGCAACCTTCTTCAACATAACCAACGCTATGCCCAAAAATATCAACAAAGGAATAAATGCTCCCGCCAGAGGCGGAATACCATAAATAAGGACAAGAAAGCCAAAACCCTTCGCCATAGCAAAAAATACCAGCCCAAGCATGATTCCAAGAAACAGTGTACCCCCCACTCCTCCACTTCGGACACTACGAAAAACAAAGGGAATACCCAATAAAACCATCACAATGATCGCCATCGGTGCCGAAATTTTTTGCCAGAATGCCAGTTCATAACGGTCTGTGTTCTGCGAGTTTTTCTTTAGATGTTTTATATATCTATCTAGATCAACAGCGGACAACTGCTCTGGCCTAACAAGAAAAACCTTGAGCACTTCCGGGCCCAGTTTAGAATGCCAGTTTGCCGATTTAAGGTGTATGGTTTTAATTCCCTTATCGGATAAAACACTTTGGCGCAGATTGTAGAGCACCCATTGATTGTCATCAAACTTTCCGCTATCCGCGACTGCAGCGGCACGCATATCGCCCTCTTCATCAAACTCAAATATTTTTATATTCAGGAGTTTCAGATCAGGCAGCATCTCTCCTACCTGAATAATAGAATTATCATCACGCATCCATAAACCAAAATTTGAATGCTGACTGACGCTTTTCTGCAGGGCCACGGAGCGACCGCGTTGTGCCTGTGTTTCTGCAAAAGGTGTAACAAATTCACCAATCAAAACTGCTGATAGAATAATAATAGCAGCACTCTTCATGACAGAGCCGGATATTCCCATGATAGACATGCCCGAAGCACGCATAACAATCAGCTCAGAATCAACTGCCAACGAAGACAGGCCAAGCATAGTGCCTAATAGGGCCGCCATAGGGAATATTTCGTAGACCACGCGCGGGGTGCTTAGAATAAGAAAAATCACCATGTCGGTGAAGCCATAGTTACCGGTACCAACGCGGGCAATCTCATCCAGAAACTGAATAAACATAAACAGGCCAACCAGTACGAATATCACTATAGATGTGTACTTGAGAATGGTGCGCCCAAGATACCAGTCAAGGATATTCATCAGTTTCGCAACCAGTCGAGACCAGGCAACAGGGAACGGTTCCCCATCCGGCGCTGCAACATGTAAAAAGCAAAAAACAGAAAAATACCATGCACCCACCACATGCCGACAAATACAGGTATTTCTTCAGCTTTTAGTAGGGCATGAGCAACACCAAGCATATTGGAATAAAGAAAATAGATCCCTATAGCGCCCATGATGCGGCCAAGACGCCCCCGTCTCACGTCCAGAGAACTGAAAGCCAGTGCCAGTATGGCCAATACGGGAACAATTGCGACTTTTGACAGGCGCCACTGAATTTCGACCTTGTGAATTCTTTCATTACTTCTCAGCAGTTCACCAAAGGGCATCTCCTTGGGATACAGCTTTTCAGAAACTTTCTTTACCGGTTTTATTCTGATGGCGTAGGTTTCAAAATCAATCATTCGGTAATCAGCATTGCCGGGGATCCCTTCATATCGAGTCCCATTTTTCAGGATAATAAACCGATCACCGGTATTCCTGTCGATTTGCTGAAAGCCTCTTTTGGCCACTACCACCCCTTCCCTTTGTTGCGCTTCGCCATAAACAAAAATATTGCGTAACGTATTGTCATCTAGCCCGACTTCTTCCACATAGTAGACCGCCTGACCATTTTGTGCCTCATTGAAAATACCGGGCGTAATGGCTGAGACCATAGCCCGTTCAAGCCCTTCCTCTTTGAGTGTTTTTGCCTTAACATCTGCGTCGGGGGCAATAAACAGGGCAAACAGAGCAATAACCGAAGCCAGCACAATACTCATCATGATCAAGGGTTTTAAAAGTCGCCTTAATCCAACACCACTGGCCGCCCATATCGTGAGTTCGTTATCGCGTATCCAACGATCCATAACCATTAAAATGGCAAGGAAAAACATTACTGGCAGCAAGACATCAAAAGTTGAAACCAGACGTAAGCCAAGGAGGGTCAATACCAGGTCAGCAGGCACATCGCCTCTGGCCGCCTGCGACAACAGTGTCACCAATCTTGCCACCAGAAATATACTGAAAATTATGATGGTGGCGGCTATGCCGGTATAGGTAATTTCTCGAGTTAGTGAGCGATCGAGTATCAATGTATGTCCTGTCTCTTATTAAAAAACAGGCCTGACAGCCTGTAAATCCCGTTATAATATTCCTGGAGAACAATATATCATACGCCCCTGAAGCACGAAATCCTGAGGAAGAAATGATGGAATTTAAAATAAAAAGTGGTTGTCCCGAAAAACAACGCTCCGCCTGTCTGGTGCTTGCTGTATTTAAAGATCAGGTGCTAAGCCCAGCTGCCCACAGTATTGATAACGTGACCGGAAATATAATTTCATCCTTACTAAAACGTGGCGATATCTCCGGAGAAACCGGCAAGATGCTGATGCTACCACAGATTCCCGACATCCCTGCTGAGCGTGTCTTGCTGGTTGCTTGTGGGAAGACCGCTGAATTCAGTAGCAAGAAACTGCTAAAAGTAACCGCTAAAGTCATTAGAAAATTACAGGAAAATAACATCACTGAGGCCGCATTATTTTTGCCTGAACTCATTATAGATAATACGGATATCGGTACGCGCATAGAACAAATCATTATCCAGACAACACACAGCAATTATCAACCCGATAGCCTGAAAACAAAAAAAGAGGAAAAGAAATCACAACTCCGGAAGATTACACTGTTCGTTCCCGAGCGAAGAGATCTGACAGCCGGCAAGCAGGCACTGCAGGATGGGCAGGCGATCGCAGCAGGTGTTAAAATGGCACGGGAACTGGGCGACCTACCCGGCAATATCTGCACACCTTCCTACCTGGCAACACAGGCCACTGAAATTGCCGCAGACTTTGGCATGAAAATCAAAGTACTGAATGAAAAAGCTATGGAAAAGCTGTCCATGGACGCACTACTGTCTGTTTCTCGCGGCAGCCGACAGGAAGCCAGGCTAATCATCCTTGAACACAGGGGTGGCAGTAAGAAAGCAGCCCCCGTAGTACTGGTTGGTAAAGGCCTGACTTTTGATGCCGGCGGAATCTCCCTAAAGCCCTCATCAGCGATGGATGAAATGAAATATGATATGTGTGGGGGTGCAAGTGTTCTTGGAACCATGCGTGCCATTGCAGAGATGAACCTGTCCCTGAATGTTATCGCAATTGTACCCAGCTCAGAAAACCTCCCTGATGGCGATGCCAATAGGCCGGGTGATATCGTCACAAGCATGTCGGGGCAAACCATTGAAATACTGAATACTGATGCCGAAGGCAGATTGATACTGTGTGACGCCCTGACCTACGCTGAACGCTTCAAGCCCTCGACAGTCATTGATGTCGCCACACTTACGGGGGCATGTGTCGTTGCCCTGGGCGCACATGCTAGCGCTGTATTCAGTAAGGATAAATCTCTCACGGAGGAACTGGTAAATGCCGGCAACAAATCACAGGATAGAGTCTGGCCTATGCCACTGTGGGACGAATATAATCAGCAGCTAAAAAGCAATTTCGCCGATATGGCCAATATTGGCGGCCCCAAAGCGGGTGCGGTAACAGCCGCCTGTTTTCTGGCCCGTTACACAGGAAATTATGATTGGGCACATCTGGATATCGCAGGTACAGCATGGTTAAGCGGCTCGAAAAAAGGCGCTACCGGCAGACCTGTCAGACTACTTTGTGAGTTTCTGCGTAGCAGGGCTTCCATCGCGTGAGTCAGATTGACTTTCATGTCCTTGACAACAAGGATAATTCATCATTATTAGTGTACGCTTGCCGTGTTGTACGAAAAGCCTATACGAAAGGTTACAAGGTGTATATACGGGTAGAAAATGAACGGGATATGCAGCAACTCGATACTTTACTGTGGACATTCAGCGAGCTGGATTTTATCCCCCACGCCAGCATTGGGTCAGAATGCGGACAGGAGCCGGTAATTATTGGTATGATCGAGCACAGGAGTGGTAGCAACATGGTACTTATCAATCTAAGCACAAAAATGGCCAGCAATTATTCTCATTATTCACGTGTTGTTGAGCTTATTAGTAATGACCCGGAAAGTAAGTCTGCTGGCAGGGATCGTTACCGTAAATACCAACAGATGAATGAAAAGCTGAACAATCACCCGATCTCTGTAAACTGACATGCGGAAAAATAATAAAAAGTCTGACCGTACGCATTTATCGGATACCATCCGTTCGTTACAAAATTTACTGGATGATGTCAGTACCGAAATTATTGATACAGCGGACGACGCCGTAATCGAAACGACCTCAGACGAGAGATTCGAAGAGACCACAGAATTCACACCCGAAGAAACGAGTGAAGTTAAGCTTGTGCCCGCAGAACAGGTTTTAGTTGATATTGACAGTCATTTTGATATGAATATTCCCCCGGCACTTCCAGATGAAGATGAGGAGATAGATGATGTCATCCCCACCCTGTCGGAAACTATCGTTGAAGGTGAGATTCCCGTACTTAAAGAAATCGTAAAATTGCCTGACGGTAGCACCATTCCTGAACCTGACCCCAATATAACGCTAGAAATGGCTATTCACAGCGGCATCTTACCAACACCCATATCCGATGCGGCTGAGGCTGCCGCTGATGCAGTTCAGATCATACTTGCCCGTTATCGAAGTAAACCATTAACTTCTGAAGTGCGTGAAGAAATCAAATCCGCAGTAGCAGAATTACTGAGTAATTCCCCCGAACTGGAAATACCTGATTCAATCGTCTAAACCTGTCTCACCTGCAGTACGTAAGAATAAACATGAAACTGACTTATGAGTGACAATACGCTCGACAAAAATTATCAACCCAGCGAGATAGAACAAACTATCTATAAAAAGTGGGAAGACAACGATTGGTTCAGCCCCAGTGGTGAAGGTGAACCGTATTGCATCATGATACCACCACCGAACGTCACCGGTTCGTTACACATGGGACATGCCTTCCAGGACACCATCATGGATGCACTGACCCGTTATCATCGTATGAGCGGGGAAAATACACTCTGGCAACCCGGGACTGACCATGCCGGGATTGCCACCCAGATGGTTGTCGAGCGGCGCCTCAATGCAGAAGGAAAAACGCGTCACGACCTGGGCCGCGAGGAGTTCGTCAAACAAATCTGGCAGTGGAAAGAACATTCGGGTGGTACCATTACCCGTCAACTACGCCGCATGGGTGCTTCACCTGACTGGTCACGTGAACGCTTCACTATGGATGAAGGCCTGTCACATGCCGTCAATGAAGTCTTTGTACAACTGTACAAAGAAGGCCTGATTTACCGTGGCAAACGGCTGGTTAACTGGGATCCCGTACTGCATACAGCTGTTTCCGATCTGGAAGTGGTTTCAACGGAGGAGAATGGCCACTTGTGGCATATGCGCTATCCCTTAAGTTCAGGCGCTGGCCATCTTGTGGTGGCCACTACCCGTCCGGAAACCATGCTCGGAGATGCCGCTGTCGCTGTCCACCCGGATGATGAACGCTACAAAAAACTGATTGGTCAAACGGTCAAATTACCGCTGACAGATAGAGAGATTCCCATCATTGCCGATGATTATGTTGATCCCGAATTTGGTACCGGCTGCGTCAAGATCACCCCTGCCCATGATTTCAATGACTATGCAATGGGTCAACGGCATGATTTGCCGCTAATCAACATCTTTACGCCTGATGCTAAAATAAAAGACAGTCCACTAGACGATTTCGATTTTGGCCACAAACCTGTGGATTCTAATGGTGTACAACTAGCTGATCGTGAACTTGTTGGCTCTGCTGTTGTAGAATCAATACCAACAAAATATCAAGGTATGGATCGCTTCGAAGCACGTGAGCAAATTGTTCAGGATCTAGATTCGCAAAATCTACTTGAGAAAATCGATGACCATAAACTGATGGTGCCACGCAGTGACCGCTCGCATAGCATCATCGAACCCTACCTCACTGATCAATGGTATGTAAAAGTTGCGCCGCTGGCAGCGCCCGCGATAAAGGCGGTCGAAAAGGGTGACATCAAGTTTGTGCCGGAAAACTGGAGCAAGACCTACTTCGAGTGGATGAATAACATCGAAGACTGGTGTATCTCCCGACAGATCTGGTGGGGCCACCGTATCCCCGCCTGGTTTGACAAGGAAGGAAACTTCTATGTTGGTCATAATGAAACGGAGGTCAGAAAAGGAAACAATCTATCCGAAGACATCAAGTTGAAGCAGGATGATGATGTACTCGATACCTGGTTCTCCTCTGCCCTGTGGCCATTCTCAACTCTGGGCTGGCCAGACAGTATGGAGGATGTGAATACATTTTATCCAACTTCGGTGCTGGTTACCGGTTTTGACATCATCTTCTTCTGGGTAGCCCGCATGATTATGATGGGGCTGAAGTTTACCGGCAAAGTACCTTTTCATGAGGTCTATATACATGGACTGGTTCGTGACTCGCATGGCCAGAAGATGTCGAAATCAAAAGGCAATGTGCTGGACCCAATCGATCTGATTGATGGCATCGAACTGGAAACCCTGGTCAAGAAAAGGATCAGCGGACTGATGCAGCCCAAAATGGCAAAAGTCATTGAAAAACAGACACGCCAAGATTTTCCTGACGGCATTCCGGCATTTGGTACCGATGCCCTGCGTTTCACCTTTGCCTCACTGGCCAGCACTGGCCGTGACATCAATTTTGATCTGGCCCGGGTTGAGGGCTATCGAAATTTCTGCAACAAACTGTGGAATGCAGCGCGCTATGTGTTAATGAACACAGAAGGTCAGGACTGTGGTCAAAAAAACGACGATATGATAGAACTCAATGCCGCTGACCGCTGGGTCATCTCTCGCCTGCAACAGGTAGAAATGACGGTAGCGAGATCCATTAAAGACTATCGGCTGGACAGAATGTCACAAACCCTGTACAGCTTTACCTGGGATGAATACTGCAGCTGGTACCTGGAGTTATCAAAGGTTGTACTTAATGACCCTGATGCCAGTCTGGAAAGTCTGCGTGGCACACGCCACACATTGGTGCGTGTACTGGAAACACTGTTGAGACTTCTTCACCCATTGATTCCTTTCATAACCGAAGAGATCTGGCAGCGTGTCGCACCATTGGCAGACAAACAGGGCGAGACCATTATGCTGCAGCCCTACCCGGTTGCGAATGAAAAAAAGATTGATAAGTCAGCCATCGCTGAAACCGAGTGGCTACAGGCCGTGATTACCGGCATCCGCAATATCCGTGGTGAAATGAATATTGCTCCGGGTAAACCTTTACCCGTGTTCTTCCAGAATTTAAACCAACAGGACACTGACATACTTGCAGCAAATAACAAAAAGCTCAAAACACTGGCGCGGATAGAAGAAATTACCTGCCTTAGCAAAGATGAAACCTCACCCGATGCCGCAACTGCACTCGTTGGTGACCTGAAAGTACTGGTTCCCTTCGGTGCCTTCATCGATCAGGGTGAAGAAATAAAACGTTTGCATAAAGAAATGGAAAAAATCGAAAAAGACCTGGCCCGTTCTACGGGTAAACTGTCAAATGCGAACTTCGTTGACAAGGCACCGGCTACCGTTGTTGAGAAAGAACGCGCAAGAGTCACAGAAATGGAACAGGCGCTGGCATCGCTGGGCGAGCAGCTGAAAAAGATTGAGGCGTTGTAATTTGCCTGTTTTTATAATCGCAGAGGTTTGTTAGGTAAAAACATTCTTCACTTTATGCCTGCTATAACTTCTTTTGTAGGAGTGCCGTCCCGGCGCGATAGGTTTTGCTCATTCTATGAATTGGGCTATCGCGCCGGGACGGCACTCCTACAAAAATTCTTTACAGAAAAGCCAATATCTCCTGTTCTATATCTTCTTTGTCGATCAGCGTCTTCTGACAGATCTCTTTATCAAACAGTTCGCTGATCTGAGCGGGAATCTCAATACCCGCCTCATGGGCGATAGATTTAAGTGCATCTATATCATGTGTATCTTCCTCACCAGTAAGAGCGTTCGCTATAGTAGGAGAAAACTTTGTCCATTCAGCAGTAGAATAAGCAACGGTTTTAAGTGGCTTTGTACGACAGGTATCATAGGCTTTAAAACAGGTTGCTGTATGCGGATCCATTAGATATCCTTTTATAAAAGCTTGTTTGATGTATTTCTTACCTTCATCATCTTCGCAGTAGTCCGCGCTGAAGATTGCCTGCAGCTGTGCGAGTTCTTTTTCAGTTAACTCATAATATTTTTCATCATCCAGCTGCTGCATGAGTTCTCTGGTACGCTCAGCGCCATACAGATCATAGAGTATCCGTTCCATATTGGATGATTTTAAAATATCCATCGCCGGTGAAGTGGTTGCTACAACAGAGGTGCTTCGGAGATCGTAGTGGCCAAATTTAATCAGCCGTGTCAGGACGTTGTTCTTATTGGAGGCTATCAGTATCTTTTCGACCGGCAACCCCATCTTCATCGCATAGTAACCGCCAAGTGCATTGCCGAAGTTGCCGCTGGGCACATCCAGGTAGATTTTTTCAGCCAGTGTAATCGCAGATTGCCTGACCAGCTCCAGGTAGCTGTGTATATGGTAGATAAGCTGGAAAATAATCCGCCCAAAATTCACTGAGTTCGCAGCTGAAAGTGAGATATGCTTTTCTTTCAACTTAGCATTGAAGCTATCCGAACTTAACAATAGCTTTAACGCATTTTGTGCATCATCAAAATCACCATGAATACCAATGACTTTCAGGTTGGGAGCATCCTCTGTCACCATCTGAAGACGCTGAACATCAGAGGTGCCCCCATCGGGATACAAACAGACAACCTGAACATTTTTGCGATTCTTAAACGTCTCCAGAGCAGCCGGCCCTGTATCCCCACTGGTTGCTACCAGAATAAGGTAGTTCTCGTTACGTTTTTGTGCAAGCGAGGATAAAAGCAAACCAAAAGGTTGCAGCGCCATGTCCTTAAAGGCACGTGTAGGTCCATGATATAATTCACTGATAAAGAGGTCGTCATATACCCTCACCAGCGGTGCCGGATTTGAGGGGTCGTCGAAATGATCGTAATGATCCAGAGCATCTTCAATAACGTCTTGCTCGATATCGATTTCAAAGGCCGCCAGGACATCCCGTGCCAGTGTTTGGTAACTTGTGTCAAGGTGGCTTTTTAGAAACTCAAGCCCAAGATTAGGCAGCATTTTGGGCACATAAATCCCACCAAAAGAAGCCATAGGCGCGAGTATTGCCGAAGAGAAATTAACCTCAAGTGGGCGCTGGCCGTCGTTACCACGCGTTTCAATAAAATTCATTGTTCTTCCTGAATTTGTAGACCAAGCCGGATTCTAGCGCAGGGAAATCATAGGCGCCCATGCTACAAATCATCCAGTCCACGATAGAAATAGACAAACCGTCCATCATCAATATCAATTTTCAATACGGCACCGTGATTATGGCCATAATCGACATAACCGGGAATAGCGCTATCAAGATGGCATTCGCTGCTGTGTTGCGGCGATTCAAAATCCCGGTCTCTGTCGTACCATGAGAGTAACATAAACTCTCCCAGTTCTTTTTCAGCAATTTCATCAGCGATCTTCTGTGCTGCATGGTAATCCTCGGGTGCTGATTCAGTGTGTACTTCGATTTCTTTCATTCTGGTCCTCTCGTTTGTTTGTTCTTACAAATATTAACACTGCTGCCCCATAAACATTCTAAAGAGTTTTTTGCTTTCCCCGTGTACTCTATGACCCCGCGAGAGGTAATATTTTGGGTTTAGGGAACATCTAAATGTTTTAATGCCCTAAGTTGCTACGGTTTACGGTTTACGACCCATGACTTAGGACTTACGACTCATAATTCATGAAAAACGAACCATACAACATCGGCCAACAAATTCAACGCAATCTGCTGGCGATAATCAGCCTCATTGTCGCCATCAGCGCACCTAAGCTATAATGCCTGCCGAAACAAAACCGCAGAAGAAGACTGAGATATCAGAAGGGTATCATTCGAAATACTGATTCATCTCAGTAAGCTACAATTGATTACTGATTATGCTCATTACAACAACTATACTGAGCGGGGAAATCCCATAACGGGCTGGGGCATGTTGCCATAATTGAAGACCTGGCCCACTCCATTTTCAGAAACGGCTTCAGACCTGAAACAGGTCTGGTCGAATAACCGGTAAAGCCTTTTTCAACCAGCACGAAGCTGGGCTAACAGACTAACAGCAGCTGTTTCTATTCGCAGTATATTTTGTCCCAGGTTTATTTTTTTTGCACCTGCTGCAATTATTTTATTTACTTCCTTGTCTGTAAAACCACCTTCAGGCCCCACTAATAATAATTTGTTTACAGGACTTACAGTGTTTAGTTCATCGCCATCGGGATGGGCCAGTAAGACTTCTCTGCCTCTGGTGCATGCCTCTCTAGCAACATCTTCAGGCTTTGCTGCTGGCAACAACTCCGGTAGCCACGCTGAACCACTTTGCTTGCAGGCTTCAAGGCAGATTCGCCGCCAGCGATCGGTACTATTTTTACCCACTTTACTGACACTGCGCTGACACAACAAGGGTTGCCAGGCACTGATACCTAGCTGCGTTGCCATATCCAGCATTATGGTCTGACGGTCACCCTTAGCGACAGCTGTGGCAAGTATGATACTCGGTACTTGCGGTAAAAAATAACTCACATCACCAACCCTTATACTGGCAATATTCCGAGCTTGCTGGTTCTCAACACTGGCCCATGCAACATTGCCCTTGCCATCAATAAGGCGTATCGGGTCACCCACATTAAGTCGTCTTACAGCGAGTGCATGCCAGGCCTCTTTGCCCGATAATGTTATCAGACTATTCTCGTTAAACCCTTCAGCCAAATAGAATGTTGGCATACTCATAATGGCTTTTTCATTGGCAGGTAGACTTCATAGCGAACAAGTTTACCTTTATGCAGTGCCACGTAATCCTCTGCCAGTGTCGGTGCATACAAAGGTCTCTTTACGACTACCCGTCGTGTCACATGCTGACGGGCTACTCGAAGAAGTTTTTCATCGTCGCTATCATCACCAACGATATCGCGTAAGATCCGAACTAACTTGGGGGGCAAGGCCGAGTGCTTACGTTTGGGGGGGAACATGGGATCCATAAATATCACATCGGCCGGAGGCAATTGCTGCATTAATTCTATGGCATCACCATATTTTACTTCAATTTTTTCAGCTCCAGAAAGGGATGATATTCGCGCCGTTCTCATTGCAGAAAGCAATAAAGCGAAGACTACCGGGTGTCGTTCAATCGCAATCACCCTGTCAGCGATCATTGCCAGCTTCAGGCTATCGCCAGCCAGGCCAGCTGTCGCATCAATGACGATTCCAGCACGTGCCGGCGCCAACGCACGAAGAAGGGGTTGTTTACGGGTAAGGCCTGCTGGTTTTAATAAAACCGGCCGTATCTTTTCTCCCTCTCCCGTATTTAGAACCAGGCCATTCTTTTCACAGGATAAAAAATACCCTCCTACGGGGGGGACACTGCATAGTGGAAGATTTAATGAGACCAGAGAATCTGCCAGTTCTGTCGGCAGGCTGACTATGCAGTTCTCCAGTAGAGGGATCTCAGACAGGGCCGTCATCAACCACATCACTTCGTGGCCAGACCTTGAGCAACACTTGAACTACCGTTGCAAGCGGGATAGCAAAAAATACCCCCCAGAAACCCCACAGCCCGCCAAAGACCAACACGGCGATAATAATTGCTATCGGGTGCAGGTTAACCACTTCGGAAAACAACAGGGGAACCAGTACATTACCGTCCAGGGCCTGAATCACGCCATAAGCAAGTATCAACCAGCCGGTCTGTGGCCCCCAGCCCCATTGAAAAAAAGCAATAAGTATAACGGGAATGGTCACCACCACAGCCCCGACATAAGGAATGATTACCGACAATCCAACGAGTACAGATAGCAGCATGGCATACTGTAGCCCGAACAAAGAAAAAACGACATAGGTCACTGACCAGACGATAATTATTTCCCACGCTTTACCGCGTACGTATTTGGCAATCTGGCTATTTACCTGCGTCCATACTGTAACGGCAAGTTTGCGTTGCTTTGGCAGAAATCCACTTATCCAGTCTGAAATCAGCTCTTTATCCTTGAGAAAGAAAAAAACAAGCAGTGGCACAAGAAAAAGATAGACAACCATCGCCAATAGCCCAGGAACCGACGCCAATGTCTTGGTCAGAATATATTGTGCTGTACCGCCTATCTCTGAACGCAGAATAACTGCCAGCTCACGAATCTGATTTTCCGTAATCAAGGCCGGATATTTTGCCGGTAATTCCAGCAAACTCTTCTGGCTAGCAGAAATCATACTCGGCGTTTCCTGCAACAACTGACTCACCTGGGTAGAGAGTAGCGGTAATAACCAGAACAGCATGAGTAAATAAAATACCATAAAAAAGATAAAACCAATCACCAGAGCAACCAAACGGCTACAGTTCAGGTTCATTAGCTGTCGTATGATACCTTCAAGTAAATAAGCAATAACAATACTGGCAAACACTGGAGCCAGCATGTGCCCCATAGTGAGAACTATTAAAAGACTACTGACCAGCAAGAACAATAATATCAGTGCCTGGGGATCAGAAAAATACCGTTGCCACCAAAGGCGAATCAGGTTCATTGGCATAGATCTCTTATTTTCATCGTTGGGTGTGATTATACTGTCTGCACCGCAAGAAACCGAGAGCGGTAAGTCTATGGATTTCTGTTTGCTGCATTGCTATATTTGTTCCGCTATGATCAGAACAACCATACAGGAAAAAGATTTCAGTCTCGAGCAGGAAATCAGCCTGCTTCGCAGTGACCGGGTTGATATTGGGGCCATCACAAGTTTTGTCGGTCTGGTGCGTGATCTCAATGAAGGTGACAAAGTTAACCTGATATCACTAGAACACTACCCGGGCATGACAGAAAACCAGCTGCAGGAAATTGCCCAGAAAGCAAAATCACGCTGGCTACTACAGGGTATTACCATTATCCACCGCATCGGCACCCTTGCTCCCGGTGACCAGATAGTACTTGTTATTACAGCCAGCCCACACAGAGTGGCAAGCTATGAGTCGAATCAGTTTATCATGGACTATTTGAAGACCAGAGTAACCTTCTGGAAAAAGGAAACACTGGAAAATCGCTCACGGTGGGTAGAAAGTCGCCACAGTGACAACGATGCCATTGACCGTTGGAAGGATCCGGCTTGAAGAGCCGTAAAAAATACTAATTTGTAACTAAATCTGATAAAAAGGAAACATCATGGGATTTCTAGAAAACAAGAAAATATTGATTGCCGGTGTCGCCAGTGACCGTTCAATTGCTACAGGAACTGCACTTGCCATGGCGAAACAGGGGGCCGAACTGGCCTTTACTTATCAGACAGAAAAGCTGCAGAAACGTGTAGAAAAAATTGCCAGCGCCTGTGGTTCAACTATCATACTGCCCTGCGATGTATCTGAAGATGAACAAATTGAAAATGCATTCATAAAACTGAGTAAACAATGGGATGGTCTGGATGGTATTGTCCATTCTATAGCCTTTGCCCCACGAGAGGAACTTAAGGGACTGTTTCTCGATGCGACCACCCGGAATGGCTTTAACATGGCACATGAGATCAGCTCTTACAGCTTCACTGCCCTGGCAAGAGCGGGTAGAGAAATGATGCAGGGTCGCAATGCAGCGCTGATTACCATGAGTTATATTGGCGCAGTACGCTCAATGCCCGGCTACAATGTTATGGGCCTGGCCAAAGCCAGCCTGGAAGCGAATGTTCGCTACCTCGCACAGAGTCTGGGTCCGGACGGCATCCGGGTCAATGCCATATCAGCCGGCCCAATCAAGACCCTTGCCTCAGCGGGAATAAGCGGTTTCAAAAAAATGCTCGATTTCTATGACAAAACTGCCCCGCTAGGGCGCAGCGTCACCATTGAAGAAGTAGGAAATACGGCCGCCTTTCTCTGCTCTGACCTGGCGTCTGGAATTACCGGTGAAATCACTTATGTGGACGGGGGATTTAGTACTGTCGGGATCGGGACGGGAATGGTGGAGTAACTTCAGTTCCAGGATAGAAAAATGGAACCTCCCTATTCGTCGTTGAAATCAGGGCCACCCACTAACGAAGACTGGCCAACCATTCCTCTGCTTCTGATCTGTCGGAAAAAACTTCGACTACAATCTCAGTTATATCGGATAACGATTTATAATAATACGATATTCTTCTTATATCAGGACGAACTGCCACAATGGCAGTTGCTATCTTCCCCCTGCCCTGTCCATAAGTAAGTATAATCTGGGATATCCGCTTCATATCTTCTTCATCAATATCCACACGGTCAGCACCCAGGGTATCAAATATCTGCTGATAGCCTGCATTAAGAGAGGTTCCAAACTGATTGATTAGCCAGAACATGTGGTCAGCCAGGTCCTGTCCTGTAATAATACCCGTAGAGGTACTTATTATCATTTCCCCGTCATTTAAAATTTCATGGTCAATTGGCATTGTGATAGGCCTGTTGAATTAGTCAATGTCATCCCAATCTTCACCATAATTTATGGTGATTTCTTCACCTGCCATGATTTGACGAACCGAATATAATTCAAACCCGTCAAACTCTGCGCAGCATTTCCTGCTGTGGTTGAGATAGCGCAATTTGTTTCTACCCGATCGCCCAACGACGCTATCATCGAATACCCATAGTACATGACTTCCGTTCTTTTTAGCTTCGGGCCCTTTGTACTCACCAAGGTAAGTATCATTTTCTATGTCCTCTTTGGCAAAAAGACCTTTACCGTGAATCCCGGAATTCATAACGCATGTTAGCTTATAGGCACTCATCGTTTCATTATTATTTCCTGTTCCAGGCTATCTTCATCTATTGCAAGCTGCTTGATAGTTATCTTGTTTATCGCAGAAAGTGCTTCCCGTTCAGCCAGCAGAAGGACGCTTTGAATGCTTTTATCCGTGTAGAGATTCACTCTCTTTGATCTTTCCATTTTGGAATCATGAATATAGGCAAGAAGATCAGCCGTAGTGGTTTCTTCAGGAGGACGACCGGGAAGTAAGCTCTTTTCATAATCGTCTACAACTTTTAAAAAATTACCGTTTTGCAGCTGGCAGACCATCCTTTCGACCAGATCATTAGGCAACTGAAGTTGTTGTGCTACTACCCCTAATGGTATCGGTGATTTATTAGCGTAATAATTCCTTGTTACCAGCACCATTAACTGTAATGAAAGCGCTTCACTTTCGTGGGGAGTCAACTCATCATCACGATAAAGATAAACTAGTTTATCCGCATGCTGGTAATAATACGCGATGCTGGATCCTAAAAGCAGAATTAACCAGATAATGTAGATCCATATAAACAGGATAATGATGGTTGCAAAAGCAGAGTAAATTGCAGCGTATTTTACTGAACCAACAATAAACAGGGTAAATACAACACTGGCAAGCTTGAATAAGATCGTCGCCACAGTCGCACCAAACAATGCCGCTACAGGTTTAACACGCGTATTCGGCACGAATATATAAACAAAACTTATTGCAAGTACTGTCATGAAAAATGGCAGGTAGATCGACAAGGTATCATACAGAAAGGCCCCTGTATCTGTCTCAACTACCTGCTTGACCAGGCTGAAATGCCGTACCGACTGGGATAAGCCAATCGCGGAAAAAATCAGTACTGGCCCAACCAGCAATACTGAAATGTAATGGCTAAACCGTTCAAGTATTGGCCGTAATTTTCTAACGCGCCAGGTACTGTTAAAGGCTTCCTCAACCTGGCGAATCAATGACACAACGGTAAACAACAGGATACCCAACCCTACTGCACCAAGCACACCAACCTCGATATTATCGACAAAGCGGAGAACATTGGTTGTGATTTCAACTCCTTTTTCTCCCAGAGGTTCCAGAGCGGTCAGTAACAGGGGCTTTAATTGGTTGTGTACACCAAAACCTTTAAGTACTGAAAACATGACCGCAAGCAGGGGAACCAGCGAGAGAATGGACATGTATACCAGGCCCATCGCATACAAATTATTATTTCCTGCGAGCAGGTCGGCTACCAACATCTGCAGGCCCCGAAAAAAAAGTAAACGCCTGCGTTTCCAGCCTCGCAGTTTGTGTGCATCAACCTGCCAGACAGTGCGATCCCACCAACTTAGAAGATTTGTAAACAAATCACCCTCGGGGTTGATAAAATAACCCCAGTTTACTTAACTTTCAGCAACTCGATTTCAAAAATCAGGGTTTCACCCGGGCCTATTGCAGTCCCTGCGCCTTTATCTGCATAAGCAAATTCTGGTGGGACAACCACTTCCCATTTATCACCTACCTTCATCATCGGCACAATTTCCTGCCAACCCTTGATTACACCTGACAAACCAAAGGTTGCGGGCTTTTTACGTTTATAAGATGAATCAAATTCGGCTCCATTAACCAACTTACCCTTGTAATGAACGGTAACTTCACTGTCTTTAGCTGCCTGCTTACCCTTTCCAGCATTAATAACCCTGTACTGAATACCGTTGGCTAGCGACTTGACTCCCGCTTTCTTTGCATTATCTGCACGGTACTTGTCACCGGCCTTCTTATTAGCGGCAACCTTATCCTTGAGTGCTTTTAATTGTCTATCCCTTTCTGCCATCATGGATGCCTGCATCTCTTTGGTCGTCATGGCGGGTTTAGCTTTGCTCAGCGCATCCTTCATTGCCGCTGAGAAAGCGGCTGGCTCAACATCCAGGCCTTCATTCATTAACGACAATGCAAGACGATAACCAACAGAATAACTAAACTTCTGTTTCTGGCTCTTTAATTCAACAGCCATTGAGATGGCCGGAGTAGCCAGAGCTATGGCCAGAGTGGCCAGGGTGATATTTTTTAATTTCATTTTCTTCCTCTTCGATTGTGAGATCCGGGTATTTTCCGGCAAACGGGTATTTAAGGGCAGACATCCCTTAATGTTGTGAATAAGGCTACTTGATCTCAGCAGACATCTCATTCAACAGGTTTACCAGGTCAACATTAACTTCATTTATCCATTGTCGCCATTGAGCCTGATATTCCTGAAAAGTTCCAGTATCTATCGTTTCGAGATTTTTCTGGGTAATAATAATTACCTCTCCCGTTTCAGTAATACTGTTCATATCTGGCTGCGCCAATTTCTTGCTGCTTTTGCCCAGCTCTGTAACTGTCTCTTCCATTATTTTTCTGTCAGCAGGATTTATACTGCTATCCTGCTCGTTGATGGCTTTCTCTATTGAATTCGCCAGGGCATCTAGATGTCGGCGCATTATATTGCTGTATTTTTCAACTGCACTCGTTGCCTGATCGCCTAATTTTTCAGTCAACTGCATTAGCTGATCATTCAGACTCTCAAGCTTGCTGGTAACTGTCTTGCTTGCCCCTTCAAGCTGCTGCGATATTTCATTACCAATGCCAGTAATACGGTTAACAAAGTCAGAAACTGCAGAACTAGCCAGCACCACCTTTTCGGTTTTGCCGTAATCCACCTTCCATTGGTCACCCTGCCTGACAAGATAGGTTACAAAATAAAGCATCTCGCTTTGTGCAGCATCGGGTTTCGAAATATGTGTATGAACGCGCGCCTCATGCTCTTCAATGATTATCTTTCCCCACGAAGGCACCATACCGCTCCAGTCGCGGGAGAATGCTTCATACCCCGCCTTACTCCCCAGGGTAGAGTAATTAACGACATCGGAAACATTCCCCTCAATAACGGCTTGCCAGAACGCCTGACTAACTTCTAGCGGGGTTTGCGGCTTGCTACAGGCCGATAGCAATATCGCTAAGGCGAGTGACAATGATATGAAGGCATATTTAAATTTCATTCACAAACCCCGATTTTAGCAACAGTACCGGCCATTATACTGGCAAAAGTGAGCGCAAGGAAGGCATAGTCCTCCTGCAGGAAATGTCCGCAGGGAGCAACGATGCGATTCCATGAATTAATCCGTGCTGCCTTAGAATTTTTAAACGAGTTTATAGCGGCAAGAAGTGCTTAATTTTTCAGTATTTTCAGCCGGTTGGCTATCGTAATCATTTACGGCTTCTACCGATACGGCGCCAGGCATTATTAAATAACGTGCCTGACTCCAGAATACATTGATTTAGAAGGCGAGATTGGATCGGAGATAAGAATTAAGGGCCCCGCTATTTAGGTCTTGAATAGCGCCAGGCAATAACATCATTTTCATTTATTACAATATGGGTGTTTGAGCCTGATAACCATTTTTCCAGAACTGCGCCTTTGTAATAGGCTCTTTCGGTACGGCCACCATCTAGCCGTATATAAAAAAGTCTGGGGTGATCTGGATTAAGTGGGGCAGCCGGCAAACCGTCTTCGGTAAAAATCCATTTGTAAGGCTCTATATCTGCTCGTTGACCATTCTTTTTAATCATTACATCAAGCATTTTTTCTCCTCATTATTTTGTCGCCCGACTTTATTGCAAGCTGAAAATGTATTCTTTGACATACATCAAGATAAGAGATCAAAGGTAAGCAGGATCTGATTTTTTGGGCAGGGGTGGTCGCTAAATTTATAAAGATTGAACTGCATTGCACACGGCTCGTGTCAAGGTCAGTATATCCACGTCGTCTATCACATACGGTGGCATGAGATAAATCAGGCGACCAAATGGCCTGACCCACACGCCCTGCTCAACAAACTGGTATGGCAGGACCATCATGTCCACAGGACGATCAAGTTCAACAACGGCTATGGCCCCCAGGACACGCACATCTACCACGCCAGTCATTTTGTGGCATTCAGCAAGCCCTGCTGCCAGTATTTTTTCAATCCTGCGTATATTCTCAGACCAGTTTGATGACAACAGCATCTCTATACTTGCCAACGCAGCGGCACAGGCCATCGGATTGGCCATGAATGTCGGACCATGCATAAATAGACCGGGGTCGCCCGTGCTGATGGTTTCGCTGACGCCTGCAGTGGTCAATGTTGCAGCAAGCGTCATATAACCCCCTGTCAGAGCCTTGCCCACACACATGATATCGGGGCTAATACCGGCATGCTCGCTGGCAAACAGCTTACCCGTACGTCCAAACCCAGTGGCAATCTCATCCAGAATTAGCAACACACCGTACTCGTTACACAACTGCCTGACCTGGTTTAAATAATCAGCTGAATAAAAGCGCATCCCACCCGCCGCCTGCACAACAGGCTCCAGAATAACGGCCGCTATTTTCTGTTTATTTTCCTGCAGACAGCTCTTCATCTGAGCCATATCACTCTCAGAGGCAGCCTCACCGTATCGACAGATCGGTGCATCAACAAAGTATTGTGAAATCAAAACATTCGAGAATAGATTATGCATGCCGGTAACGGGGTCACAAACAGACATCGCTGCGAAGGTATCTCCGTGATAACCAGAACGAATAGTCAGAAAATACTGCTTATCGGACAAATGTCTGGCATTCCAATACTGGATTGCCATTTTCATCGCCACTTCTACCGCAACAGAACCCGAGTCTGAGAAGAAAACCGTCTGCAGTGGTTCAGGGGTTATTTCCACCAGTTTTTGCGCAAGCCTGACAGCGGGTTCATGGGTCAGGCCACCAAACATCACATGGGACATTTTTGTTAGCTGCGTCTCTACCGCTGCATTTAACACGGGATGATTGTAACCATGGATAGCACACCACCAGGACGACATACCATCGATCAACTCTCTGCCATCTACCAGCTTGAGCCGGACACCTTCTGCCGACTCAACGGTAAATACCGGATCATCCTTACCCATCGCACTATAGGGATGCCAGACATACTTACGGTCGCATTCCAGAACATCACCATTTACTTTCGACATATTAAGCCTATCCTTCCCCTGTTAACGCATTTCCTACTTTTAAGGGTACCTCCCTTAATTAAGGTACCCTTAACATTTTGACTATATACGGTGACATTGTCACTGTATATAAGCATTACCTGATATTATAATTCTTCCCATATTACTCTTCATGAATAATCAGGGGAAAGAAGATGCACAACCCGCAAAAACAATGTCAGGAAACTCGTCGTCTACTCAGTGAAGGCGCACGTCTGCTTGATGTGCGCACTGAAAATGAATACCGCCAGGGTGCGCTTCAGGATGCAATCAACCATCCGGTAGAATGGATCAGCGCCGGATTTCATCCACAGGAAGAAAAGGAAACGCCCCTTATTGTGTACTGTGTATCAGGTGCCCGTAGCAGTGCAGCCAAGAGCATGCTGCTGGCTGCTGGTTTCAAGGAAGTTCACGACCTTGGCAGTTATCAAAATATCCAGTTCTGCTGATTATTTATTATAGGCAATTCCCGGTTCTATGGGGCATAAAAGGCTTTCACGGTGATATAATTTGTCAATTCCCGGTCTACTAATCCCGCGAGTGCAATGGCAATAAATTTAAACGACAAAACCCGTCGAAAAGCGGTAGCCCTGGTATCCGGTGGCCTCGATTCCATGCTGGCAGTGAAAGTCATCCAGGAACAGGGAATTTATGTCGAGGGCATCAACTTTTTTACCGGTTTCTGTATCGAAGGCCATACCCATGCTATCCGCAAGAAAGACCGCGACAAGCCCAAGCGCAACAACGCCCTTTGGGTGGCTGAACAGTTAGGCATTAAACTTCACATCCTTGATGTTTCTGAAGACTATAAGGACGTTGTCATTAACCCAAAACACGGCTATGGTGCCAACTTGAACCCCTGTCTGGACTGTAAAGGTTTTATGCTGAAAAAGGCCACAGCCTGGATGAGAAAGAACGATTTCGATTTTCTTGTCACCGGTGAAGTCATGGGCCAACGTCCGATGTCGCAGCGCAAGGACACCCTGCCTGTGGTCAGCAGGGAATCCGGTGCAGGGGATCTTTTACTGCGCCCTTTGTGTGCGAAATTACTGCCTGAAACCCTGCCTGAGCATGAAGGCTGGGTTGATCGTGAACAACTGCTGGATTTTTCCGGCCGCGGCCGCAAACCACAAATAGGCCTGGCAGAAAAATATGGCTTTAAAGAATATGCCCAACCTGCCGGTGGCTGCTGCTTCCTCACCGATGCCCACTATTCCTCAAAACTGGCCGATTTATGGCAGGCACGGGGCGAGAAAACCTATGATATCGATGACATCGTCATACTGAAGGTCGGGCGTCACTTGCGACCGAAACCCCATTTCAAGCTCATTATTGCACGCGAAGAAGGTGAAACCAATTTCCTCAGAGGGTACCGTAAGAAATACATAAGCATGAATACCGTCAGCCACAGCGGCCCTATCAGCCTGATCGACGGAAAGCCTGATGATGAAGATTTAGAGTTTGCCGCACGCCTGCTAGCACGATTCTGCAGCGGCAGAAATGCTGACTTTGTAACCGTAAAGGTGTTGCAAAGGAATGGCGAGTCCACAAACATCAACGTCAAACCTCTGACCGCCGATGAAATACAGCAGGAATGGTATGTCTGAGCAAATACTTGACGCTCGCAATCTACTTTGTCCCCTACCGGTGATCAGGACTCAGAATCAGGTTGAAACCATGAGCAAGGGCGACACGCTATGTGTTTATTGTACAGATCATGGTGTCATCAATGATATTCCTGCATGGTGCCGGATAAACGGTCACGAAATACTGTCGATAGACGAACAAGAATATGAGATAGTGATCAGGGTACGGGTTGGAGAGTGTCGCTGACAGCCTAATATATGTTAGAAATCTGTTCCGGTAATACGGACTCATACCCGCTGCGAACCCAGCCAATCATGCCGCCACGCAGGTTAATAACATTTTCATAGCCATGCTGGCCAAGGAACATACAAACCTGGCCGGAACGGGCACCACTGCGACAGATAAAGACGACTTCCTTATCTTTCGGGATCTCGCTCAAACGAACAGGAACGGTTGCCATAGGCATCGCGACAGTACCCTTAATGGTGCCACGGGAAATTTCATGCATTTCACGCACATCAATGATAACTAAATCATCATTACCAACTATTTTTGACATAAGCTGGGGAGAATCAACTTCTTTTATGAGCATCCCGGCACCCTGAATGGGAAAAGATAGCCGTTCATTATATAAGAAGCTGCTTATATGTTCAATTCCAGGTAATGTAGTCAGGAATACATAAGAGAAAAAATTAGACTGACAATCTGAAGCTAAAAAGCCAATAATAAATGAAAGCATTAACACTACAGAATTTACACAAACAATATACAGGCGGTGTAACCGCGCTAAAAGGCGTTGACCTGGAGGTAGAAAGCGGTGATTTTTTTGCCCTGCTCGGGCCCAATGGTGCCGGGAAATCGACGATCATCGGTATAATCTCATCGCTGGTAAATAAAACACAGGGGAAAGTCACCGTCTTCGGGCATGATATCGACAGTGATCTTGAACCACTGAAATCCTGTATCGGCCTGGTTCCTCAGGAATTTAATTTTAGTGTTTTTGAAAAAGTCATCAATATCGTGACCAACCAGGGTGGGTATTATGGTCTGAAGCGGGAGCTTGCCCTGCAGCGTGCTGAGAAATACCTGCGACGCCTGAATCTATGGGATAAAAGGGATAGCGCGGCGCGAACCCTGTCCGGGGGGATGAAAAGGCGCCTGATGATTGCCCGTGCTCTAGTACACGAACCAAAACTACTGATACTCGATGAACCTACAGCCGGTGTCGATATCGAAATTCGGCGCCTGGTGTGGGCCTTTCTGCGGGACATGAACCTGCAGGGAACAACAATAATTCTGACCACACACTACCTGGAAGAAGCAGAGAGCCTCTGTCGCAACATTGCAATTATTGATCAGGGAAAGATCGTGGAAAATACCAGCATAAAAAAACTACTGACCCAGCTTCACATCGAAACCTTTCTACTCGATACACGGGAAGAAATCGTTGATGTCCCTGAACTTGACAGCTACACCCTGCTTAAAATTGACACCCATACACTTGCTGTAGAGGTGGCAAAAGAGAAAGGCTTGAACAAACTTTTCAGCCAGTTATCCGATCATGGCATCACCATACTTAGTCTACGCAACAAGACAAACAGACTTGAGGAATTGTTTATAGACATGGTGAATGAAAATAAGAAACTTGAACCCTAATGCAAAAAAATATGCAGAAATTTACTGAGATCTATGAGAGTCTGATCCTGGATCGTCCCTGGCTGACTCTGGCCCTGTTATTTATTCTGACTGCCTCCGCCGGTTACTACAGCAAGGACTTCAAGCTGGACGCCTCAGGTGATACGCTGGTTCTTGAAAATGATTCAGCCCTGCGTTATTACCGCTCCATTTCCGCACGATATGGCTCTGAAGACTATCTGGTTATTACCTATAGTCCAAAAGAGGATCTGTTCAGCAAAACGATACTGGCTGACCTGGCCAAATTGAGAGATCAGCTGAAGACCATCAAGCGTATTCACAGTGTCACAACAATACTGGATGTGCCACTGATCAATAGCCCACCCATCACGCTATCTGAACTGAGCAAAAATATTCGCACCCTGGAATCCCCCGGGACCATTCCCAGTATGGCAAGAAAAGAACTGACCACCAGCCCTTTTTACAGCAACCTTATCATCAGCCTGGATGGCCGGATTACTGCTCTGCAAATCAAGCTACATCGAGAGGAGGTCTGGCACCGCCTCTTTAACCAACGAAATAGCTTGCGTGAATTGCGTATGGGAAACGCCCTGACGTCCGAACAAAAGAAAGAGCTGGCACGCGTAACAAAAAAATTTGATGAATACAGTGATAGCCTGTTGAAACAGGAACGAATAGACATACAGAAAATTCGTAGCATTATGGATCGTCATCGTGATAAGGCTCAACTGTTCCTTGGTGGCCTTCCGATGATCATTGCGGACTCTATGGACTATATTCGGAGTGATTTAAAATTATTCGGCCTTGCTGTACTGCTATTGTTGATTAGCTTTCTCTATATCGCATTTCGTAAGCCCCATTGGGTCTACTTGCCAGCCCTTACCTGTGGTGCAGCCGGTCTGTCCATGCTGGGTATTCTTGGATTATTGGGCTGGCGCGTTACGGTGGTGTCGTCTAACTTTATTTCGCTACTGTTGATTATCACCATGTCACTGACGGTTCATCTCATCGTCCGTTACCGGGAACTGCATGCTGCTAAGCCGGATAGTGATCAACGCACACTGGTAAGCGAAACCATCCGCAGCAAATTTCTACCCAGTTTTTATACAGCAATCACCACTATGGTGGCATTTGCCTCCCTGATTTTCAGCGATATACGGCCCGTTATCGATTTTGGCTGGATGATGGTTATCGGTATCTTTGTGGCCTTCTTTTTTACATTCACGCTGTTCCCTGCAGGCCTGGTATTGATCAAAGTCAGCCAGCCGAGAAAACTGTACGACATTACAGGCACCGTTACCCGCTACATTGCCAACCTAATTGAGCATTGGAAACTGTGTGTGCTACTTGGTGCATTGATACTGGCAATAGTGAGTCTGGTCGGTATTTCAAAGCTGACAGTGGAAAATAGCTTCATCAACTACTTCAGGGCGTCAACCGAAATTCATCAGGGTATGAAACTAATTGATCAGAAACTGGGCGGCACGACTCCACTGGATATTATTATTGATGCACCAGCCAGCTTTTTTCAGCAAATGGAAGAAGAGAAAAATGCCTCCGCAGAAGAAGAGCTTTATGGGTATCCAGAACAGGGGGAAAGCGGTATTGCTGGCTCCAGTTTTTGGTTTAATTCATACATGCTGGAGGATGTCGATAAAATTCACAACTACCTGGACAGCCTGCCTGAAACGGGCAAAGTGCTCTCTATCAGCACGGCTATGCATATGCTGCAGTCACTGAAAGACGGTAAGAATCTGGATGATTTCTTTCTTTCAGTATTGTTCAAGCATCTACCTGATGAGGTAAAACAGAGCCTATTCAGCCCTTATATGTCAGAAGACGGTAACCAGCTGCGTTTCAGTGTCCGGGTTATTGATTCAGATCAGGAGTTGAAGCGTGCCGAACTATTAGAGAGAATCCGCAACTATCTGATCGAAAACATGGGCTTCCAACCTGAGCAAATACACCTGACTGGCATGTTGGTACTCTATAACGACGTGCTACAAAGCCTGTTCAGCTCACAAATAAAAACTCTCGGGGTTGTTTTCCTTGCCATACTGACTATGTTTATAGTGCTGTTTCGGTCATTCAAAATGGCGGTACTGGCAATACTTCCAAATATCCTGGCGGCCACAACAATACTTGGAATAATAGGACTGGCCGGTATCCCCCTCGATATAATGACCATTACCATTGCAGCAATCACCATCGGTATTGCCGTAGATGACACTATTCATTATGTCCATCGCTTCCAGGAAGAATACTGGCAGGATGAAAACTACTGGTACGCCATCATGCGCTGCCATATCAGCATTGGGCGCGCCATGTACTACACTTCAATGATCATCACCGTTGGCTTTTCTATCCTCGCCCTGTCAAATTTTATCCCAACAATCTATTTCGGTCTACTCACGGGTGCTGCAATGATCACAGCGCTGATCTTGAATCTGACGCTATTGCCTTTATTAATTGTGCTGGTTCGCCCAATGAGAAAACATCTTAAAAGCAGTTAACCGCAAAAGGAACAGGCGGACACAGAGGAAATATTAATGCTATTCGATACTTACCCCTTTGTTCTGTTTTTTTCTTTGTTTTTCTACAACGTAGTTTAAGCGTTACTTACGTAGAGAACTGTAGATATTGTGGATAAAATGTCCGCCCAAGCACACCGTCTATATCATCTGGGCAGTGCAAAATTATCTCGCTCTAACTGGGTTCAGAACAATATAACGCGCGACCTCGAGTAAATAAGTCTCTTTTTGCACGATAATGGCTTTGTAGCGCCCTTGTAGACACTGTCCAACTGACGCATCCCTTTTGATAAATTACTGCCGGGTGCCTCAATCAATAAATGATAATGGTTGCCCATTAAGCAGTATGTGTGAACGATCCACGGGATGTAACGTGATAGAGAACCCCCGCAAATTCCAGTCGTGGTGGTCTTGCCATTAACAAAAGCTAACAT
>VAPH01032367.1_pt1 | contig 26490 bp, 24 predicted proteins | sample 3393861 | NCBI WGS metagenome assembly VAPH01 (sample SAMN08290439, study PRJNA428436) | hydrothermal vent metagenome | isolation source: Deep-sea hydrothermal vent chimney | place: Atlantic Ocean: South-mid Altantic Ridge | reverse complement strand
GACTTTTGCTTCCTTGCTAGTCATTGTCATCTATCCAGCCGTTGTATTAGCCAGCTGAATCCATTTTTATACTTTCACGCCTTCGCGCTTTTGAGCTTATTCCTGCCTTATGGTTTTGACAGAAATAGTTGTATTTATTTTATTCCGGGCAGAATCTAGCAAAAAATCTCGGGAAATGGAATTGTTTTAGGGAATCTGATTAATTCTGGATGAAGTAGATTGCGATTTAAAATATTCAGGTTTGAGGCGCAAATCGCACGTAATAGCTAGCTATTGCGAAGGTTTGCAAGGAAAAAACTGGATATTTTAGGCGTAAGATACGCGTTCATGAATTGATCAGCTTCCTCAGATAATTACTATACCAAATGACAATCACATGAACGGCACCAAACACATTCACAATCGATATGTTCGCAGTCAGAATCGCTACGCAATCTTTTTACCGAATGATTCGCCCAGGGGTACAACAACGTTTTTATAAACCCTGGGTGGTACTGTCCATACAATGACTTCCTGATATTCTGTTTAGCACTGATACGTTTCAGAAACCAACGGTAACCGTGATTACCCAGCATATTGTACAGGGCTCGGTTCACAATAGAGACTCTTAGCTGCCCATTAAACTCCGCCCTCCACATTGCATCGTAATCTGCTTCTTCCACAAAACTTCTTGCCGCCAATATACCTGATGTAATGGCATGGCGCATACCAAAACCCCAGAGTGTATCCTGAAAACCGGCCTGTTCACCCACAACAGGCCGTTTGCCTGCGTAGGCGCGTTGTGGAACATAGAAATTTCCTACGCCACCATGGTGGACAGGGTTTTTCATCTCAAGACCCGCCAGCCGTTCAAAAGCAGCCACCGTATTTTCTACATACTTTTTTTCCTGTTTAAAATCTGAAAACATACAGGTCTTTACCGTTCCCTTGCCATTCCATACCAGCAAATAGGCATACCCTCCAGGTGCCAGGTTGTTATCACAAATCACCCAGAACCCATCCTCCATATCTGTATCGAAGTGATAACCGACAGCTATGGCATCGGCTGCCTTAGGTCCGGTAGCCAATATGGCAGGAAATGGCAGTTTTTTTACACGGCTTTTGAAACGCACTTCGACACCAAGCGCCTGCGCCTGTCGCAGTAAGGCATCGTCAAGGGACCCGGGGCCAGGCCCACGTACTACCAGATAGAAGAACGGGGTTGTACTCTGTATGGGATAACCCTGTCCCCAGGCATCATAGGCCATACCCTTTTTGCCGGGCAAAATATCAAAGTCAGTAGTAATGCCATCATCTGCAAGCACCTGCAGGACATCACGTTGTGTTGTCCAGTTTTCCAGTCCCTGGAAATCATGTTTAAAGCGCCAGCCAACATTCGCCTGGGCCTCGTGGACAATTACCTGCCTCCCTGCCCGTGCCAGGGTAATGGCTGCTGACAAACCGGCGGGGCCTGCACCTGCAATTTGTATAGGGTCATTCTGCTGTGTTGCCATTTTCTCTTTATATCCGAGATTGATTATTCGTTGCAAAACATGAGCGACGCGAGAAATTTACAAAAGCAATACTGGATAATAATATTTCAAAATATAACAGATACAGCTTTTCAAACATATTCCGCAATACAAGCAAATCTCCTGGCTGGATTTTATGGGGGACAGGCTGTTACCATGGTGTGTTCAGAATGGCACTACATTAAAGGCATTTTGCGTATAATTTATAATGCAGCATGATTATACCGTTCCTCGTTGACCCGCCTGGAAGTGATTGGTAGTTTGGCTCAGTGGAACCTGAGCCTGAGCCGACAAAGGATAAAGAGATGTCAGGTTTACGTATCACTAACCGGATCTGCATACAAAAACAGATATCGCGCTCAAGGCCCTTTGTTTAGCGCTATTCGGCTTGTCCCATTTTTTCTAATAGCACCCTACAATGATGCTATTATTGGTGCCCGCTATCATTTGAGTGGCTGTTATTGGCACGCCCGAGACGATTCGAACGTCCGACCTCTGCCTCCGGAGGGCAGCGCTCTATCCAGCTGAGCTACGGGCGCGTGGAGGCTGTATTATGACCTTTATCCCGCGGGTGTTACAAGCGCTGTACTGCCATAATAAAACAGTGACTTTAGACAGATCTCAAATATTCTCGCCAGCCGCCATACACACTGATTTCTTTATCCTTTTCGACTGCATAGGCTTCGCAAATAAAACCGGACAGCCAGCGATGATCGGCGGTCTCCACCTTCCCTATTCCCAGCGGTTCCCTTATCCCTGCAACAAAACTACCGAATTCAGCTATGGGAATCCGCCATATTTCGATCTCAATGGCCTTACCACTGGTCTCATCCCGTATCAGACCCGGTCGCTGCGGCGAGCCTTCAATCAGATACATCCGATAGGATTCAGAGGTTGCCGTTTTTTCCTGAAATACACCGCCACGCTCGCATAATTGCCAGTTGAGTGCCAATCCATCAAGATGAGCACCGCAAACAATCACGGAGATCGTATCCGAAAATGAAATCGCTGGTGCCCTTGAAGCAGGTAGGTCATTACCCTGTTTACCGGGATGTAACTGCAAATGCTGCTGCCAGCGGTTGGCAAAAGATAATAGCTTTCGATCCTGCATACAGGTACTGATAAGACTGATGCCCCAGGGTAAGCCCGTATCCAGAAAGCCTGCGGGGACCGCTATACAGGCACAATCCAACAGATTCATGAAATTGGTATAGTATCCAAGATTGCTGTTTAGCTTTATTGGATCGGTATTTATCTCTTCTATAGTATAGATAGTGCCGGCGGTCGGTGTCATGAGAAAATCGACGTCTGTCAAGAGGCGTTTCGCCAGCGACCTATGCTTCTGTAGACTGTATTCCGCCTTGAAGGCCTCTGTTGCTTTTTTGTTTTTAGCACAGCCAATGATGGTTCTGATTACCGGTATTAACTCGTTTGCCTGTTGGCTAATAATATTTTCTATCGCCACATACCGTTCCGCCACCCAGGGGCCTTCATACAGCAATTTTGCCGCCTGAAGGAATGGCGTGAAATCTATTTCATGTTTTTTGCCGCCGAGTGCCTGCATTGTACTGATACTTTTTTCAAACAGTTTCTGTGCGGCAGTATTACCAAAAAATTCCAGCTGATCCTGCTGTGGAACAGCAAAGGTAAAGGGTCCCACGGGCAAACCATACTGTCGCCCGTTATTAGAAAATGGATTTTCTCTTGCGTACTGATCATTAACATCGTAAACCGCAGCCTGTTCAAAGACAGTGTTGGCATCATCGGTGGTTAAGGCAAAGACACTGACACAATCCAGACTGCGGCAGGCAGGAACCACGCCACTCATACTCAACAAGCCCTTTGACGGTTTTAAGCCAATTAGATTGTTAAAAGAAGCTGGCACACGGCCGGAACCCGCTGTGTCAGTACCCAGTGAAAAACTGACCAGACCGAGTGCGACTGAAACAGACGAACCGGAACTCGAGCCACCGGAGATATAATCCTTATTAAATGAATTCTTACACGCCCCCCAGGGTGCTGGAGAGCGTGTCCCCGCCAGACCTGTGGCGAACTGGTCCATATTAGTTTTACCTACCGGTATCGCCCCTGCATTAATCAGCTGCTTTACAATAAAGGCCGATTTCTCAGGTGTATAGCTAAAAGCCTGGCATGCGGCGGTAGTTGGTATCCCGGCTAAATCGATGTTGTCTTTGATGGCAAACGGAATGCCGTACAAAGGAAATCTTTCAATACGTTTATTCAGCAGATTATTCAGGTATGGCTGTAATTCTTCCCGACTTAACAAATGTATCCATATATTGTGATCTACAAACTGCTCACAGGCCTGCCGGATATTTTCTAGAAGTTGTTGTGGTGTCAGTGTTTTGTTTTTATATGCGTCACGTAAATGAGCGATGCTTAAGTTCATGTTAATTCTCTTGTAAAATCAATAATGCCTGTCCGGTATTGATCTGGCTTCCTTCGCTACGGTTGATGGCATAAACAATACCGGCATGCGGTGCAACTATTTCAATTTCCATTTTCATTGATTCAAGGATAAGCATCGGCTGACCTTGTTGAATAATATCGCCCTGCTTAACCAGTATTTTCCATATATTGCCAGCAACTGGGCTTTCAATCGCAACACACCGTTCCGGCAGGGCATCTTCTTCACCGATGTCGCTGGCAAGATCCTGCACCGATTCATAATTAATCTGGCCTGATTCAAGCCATCTCTGGAGTTCTTCGTCAAAAGCTATTTTTCGCCTGTTTGTAAAATTTTCAATATTATTTTTATTTTGCTGAAGAAATTCCAGGTAGTCTTTTAAATTAAAGCGTGTTTCTTCGATGTCGATACTGTAACGGCCCTTGGGAAAGTCACGGCGTATCTGTTTCAGTTCTTCTGCACTGACCTCATAGAACTTAATTTGGTCAAAGAAACGTAATAGCCAGGGCTGGCTGAATTCTCGAGTTTTGTTATACCTGTTCCACATTTGCAGTGTACGGCCAACAAACTGATAACCCCCCGGTCCTTCCATACCATAGACACAGAGATATGAGCCACCGATACCTACCGAGTTTTCCGCTGTCCATGTACGCGCTGGATTATATTTCGTGGTAACCAGACGATGCCCTGGGTCCATCGGCGTTGCTACCGGAGCACCCAGATAAACGTCTCCCAACCCCATCACCAGATAACTGGCATCAAACACGATATCTTTAACCTGCTGAATATCATCCAGACCATTGATGCGTCGAATGAATTCAATATTATCCGGACACCAGGGGGCGTCTTTTCGTACGGAATGTATGTACTTTTCTATTGCCAGATGACAGGCGCTATCGTCCCAGCTAAGCGGTAAATGTACCACTCGTGCAGGAACCTCAAGGTCTTCAATATGTTCCAGTGCAGAAAGCGCATTATCCAGGACAATTAATAAATCCTTCAGTGAAATAATCTGGCTATCATAATGAACCTGTAGGGATCGAATCCCCGGTGTTAATTCCAGTACACCTTCTTCTTTATTCCGCTGCAAATACAGCATTAATGCATGTACCCGGAAACGATATTCGATATCCAGTTTTAAATCACCGAACTCCACCAGTAAATATTTATCACCAGAGGGCCGATAGACAATTTGTACACCGTGTATCTGTGCAGCGATTGTTTTGATGACCGGTGTAGTAATCAAGGTTGGTAAAACCTTCGAAGGAATATGTTTCAGCTTTTCTATTGAATCTAATTGCGCTTTTTCTGCCACCACTGCATCTTGAATAGTGACCGCTATGAACTTGATTTTATCCCCTGCTTTTAGCTGGCCAAGCTTCCATAAGTCGGCTGTAATGACCGTCGCGGGGCAAACAAAACCGCCTAAGGATGGGCCATCCGGGCCCAGAATAACCGGCATATCACCGGTGAAATTCACCGTGCCAATTGCATAGGCATTATCATGAATATTTGATGGATGCATGCCCGCTTCGCCACCATCACTTCTTGCCCACCCCGGCTTTGGCCCGATTAGCCTGACACCCGTGCGACTGGAGTTGTAATGTACTTCCCAGACTGATTCAAAAAAGGTTTTTATATCATTTTCCGTGAAAAAGTCAGGGGTGCCATGTGGGCCGTATATAACCCTCAATTGCCATGTATTGCTGATTTCTGGTATTAATTCGCAGGGTAAACTAAGTTCAGCAGACTTCTCTTTTTGCTTGGTGAAATGCAAAACATCACCGGCACGAAGGGCTCGGCCTGCATGGCCACCAAACTGCCCCAGTGTAAAGGTGGACCGCGAACCGAGATATTCAGGACAGTTAATACCGCCTTTGACAGACAAATAAGCCCTTGCACCGGCAGACCTTATATTACCAATGTTTAAAGTCTGCTCTGCTTTAACATCGATGACTTGCCAAAACGGTATTGCTGAACCATCTAGCTGTGCATCCATAGCAGCACCGCTAAGGACGACCTGTGTATCACTGTTAAACCTCAGTCTCGGGCCATTAAGGGTGACTTCCAGCCCCGCAGCATTAACAGAATTATTCAGCAGTCGATTTCCTAAACTAAAACAATATTGATCAAACGGTCCTGAAGGGGGCACGCCGATATCCCAGTAACCGGTACGTGCCGGATAGTCCTGTACGGTGGTTAAGGTACCGGAACTGATAACATCGATGGTACAGGGATGGGTGACAAAACTGTTTAAATAGCGCGTGACTATTTCACCCCGATTAAAGATATCCGTATTTAGAATTTCACGGACATAATTTATATTGGTTTCTATACCGTACAAACTTGTATCCGCTAATGCAGAATCCAGTTGCTGAATAGCACTTGATCGATTTTCTGCAGTAACAATAATTTTTGCCAACATGGGGTCAAATAAGGGGGATACCTCAATACCTGTTTCCAACCAGTGATCAATACGCAAATATTCTTTCACTGGAAATGACACCTCACTAAGCAGGCCTGCACAAGGCTGGAAATCTTTATTCGGATCCTCAGCATAAATGCGTGCCTGAATAGCATGGCCCGATAACGTTAGCGCAGTTTCCAGTTGATCAAGATCAGGCAGTTCATATGCAGCCAGTTTAATCATCCATTCAACCAGATCAATATTGAATACCTGCTCGGTAATACCGTGTTCAACCTGTAAGCGCGTATTTACCTCAAGAAAGTAAAATTGATCGCTACTCTGGTCATATACAAACTCTACCGTTCCGGCATTTCGATAATTAACTGCTTTTACAAGTCGTGTAGCCGTTTGATGTAACCCGGCTCTTACTTCGGGGGTGATATTCGGTGCCGGGGTTTCTTCTATTACTTTCTGGTTGCGGCGTTGCGTCGAACAATCACGTTCACCGATAGCGATTGCCTTTCCTTTGCCATCGCCAAACACCTGAACCTCAATATGACGAGCATGCTCTACAAATTTTTCAATAAACAAGCCACTATTGGAAAAATTGTTTTTACTTAAACGCTGCACCGAATCAAAGGATTTTTCCAGTTCCTGCTGATTCCAGCAAAGTTGCATACCTATGCCGCCGCCCCCGGCCGTACTTTTCAGCATGATGGGATAACCTATACGTATTGCGGCTTCTACTGCCTCATTTATACTTTCCAGTAAGTCGGTACCCGGTAACAAAGGGATCTTATTTTCTTCTGCGAGCTTTCGTGCCCTGTGCTTTAGGCCAAAGGATTTCATCTGCCCGGCAGTCGGACCGATAAAGGTAATATTATTTTCCTCGCATCTTTTTACAAATTCAGGATTTTCACTTAAAAACCCATAACCAGGATGAACTGCCTCAGCACCAGACTTTTTTATGATGTCAAAAATCTTATCCTGATCAAGGTAAGTATCCGCAGCAGGCCCTTCACCGAGTGAGTAACTTTCATCTGAAAATTGAACATGCAAAGAATCGATATCTGCTTCGTTATAAACGGAAACGGACCGACAAGTCATTTGTTTTAAAGTACGGATAATTCGAGTGGCAATTACACCACGGTTTGCGATAAGAACTTTACTAAACATAAGATTTTGCTATTAAGGATACCACTACTGCGTATTGATGGAGATACCTGCGGGACTCCATCACGTGTCGCAGGCCGTCCTGCTGTCATACATTGATCAGTCGGGTCGTCCCGGTGATCGCTTATACGGGGGCTAGTCCCAAACCAGCACTTCTATCGGTGTCGGGTTATAGGCATTACAGGGATTATTCAGCTGCGGACAATTTGATATCAGAACAATAACGTCCATCAGGGCTTTCAACTCCACATATTTCCCAGCATCCGAAATACCGTCTTCAAACGTCAACTGGCCATCAGGGGTTACCGGTACGTTCATGAAGAAATTGATGTTATGTGTAATATCCCGTTTTCCAATACCAAATTCCTCATGCTCTGCAATCGCTAGCATCCAGCTGTCTCGGCAGGCATGCATACATTTTTTCTCCAGTGCATATCGCACAGTATTGCTTTCTGTAGCACAGGCACCGCCCAGTGTGTCGTGGCGACCACAGGTATCCGCAACAATATCGAGCATTTTATTGCATCTTGATGATAACAGAGTACTGCCAGTGGTCAGGTATATATTCCCCTGTTCACGAATGGTATCAATGGCACTGTAGCGTTCAGCCGTGTCGTCAGCATTGTAGAACAATGTGTCCACCGCCTGATTTCCCTCAAGGTCGAGGATACGGAAGGTCTGCCCCCGTTTCACAATATGGATGAAATAATCACCTGCCAGTACCGTTTGTCGAAGTTCTGCCTGAGATGGGACCCGTGTGCTTTCCTGTATCATCAGTAACTGTACCCCAGGTTGTAGTGCTCCGTATTATTAAAACCTCGTTTATTCTCCTCGTGAGAACTCCGACATAAATCATCATTGCTTACAGGATCAGCCACTGATAGCTGATAAGCCACTGGTTTTTTTGGATAGTCTGCGGCCGGGTTCATAGGATGAGGACAAGTATGGAGAACGACCAGGGTATCCATCTCAAAACGTAGTTCAATGGTGTCGCCGGGCTTACTGTTATTTTCAATAAAGTGCATATTGCCTGCTTCATCAACGTCTACTTTACTGAACAAATTCAGGTTGGCGGCCATATCACGCTGGTTCATACCGTGCTTGACCATTTCAACAAGAAAACTGTCATGCCCGTTCAGATACCAATCATTATGGTAGTCCTGATAATTGTGCTCACCCCATTTTTCTTCGACACTTTTTTTGTTGCTGTTGCCTCCCACTGTATCGTGCCAGCCGACGGTGTCATCGATTATGGAACAAAAAATTCTTCCCATATCAGAATACAGGCAGTGTCCCCTGGTCAGCTTAAATGTATGCTGACATTTCAGGGTATCTGGAGCGTTATAACGCTCCAGGGTATTAAACGGGTTGAAAAATAATATTCCAACATTTGCACCGCCCTGCTGATCAATCAATCGCAACACGGTCCCCTTACGCGCCTGCAACGACCAATGCGCTCCACCAGGAATGCTACCTTCATCAATTATGGGATTTGTCATAATAAAACCTTCGGATTATTGCACCAGAAACTTCCGACTATCTTCAAGAGAATGGTCGATAGCCTGAAAAAGTGATCCTTTCGTCTGACCCACGTCAATATCGTAAGTGATTGTAGAGCCAAAGCAATGGGGGCATTGGGGATCCAGTCGAATTTTATCAAAAACCCATAGTCTTGTTCCAAGATAAAACCCTTCTCTCAAATCATGAGTGATCATAAAAATAGTCAGACCCGTTTCATTCCACAGGCCAAGAATTAAATCATGCATATCAGCACGAATGCCCGGGTCCAGCGCACCAAAGGGCTCATCTAACAATAAAATTTTTGGCTTTCGTATCAGGGCCTGGGCAATGGCGAGCCGCTGCTGCATACCACCAGAAAGCTGGTGCGGATATTGACCCAGCACGTGGCTCAAACCCACAGATTCAAGTATTTCTTTTGCCTGCTCTTCCGCCTGTCTTTTTTTCTGACCGAATAACTTACCCAATAAACGGGATTGATGAAACTCTTCAGAAAGGAGGGTATTCTTCAAGACGGTAAGGTGTGGAAAAACAGAATAACGTTGAAACACCACGCCGCGATCATCTCCCGGTTCAGCAGGAAAGGCTTTGCCATCTAGCAACAGCTCACCACGACTGGGCTGTTCGACACCCAGCAACATCCGCAAAAATGTTGTCTTACCGCAACCGGAAGTACCCACAATAGTGATAAATTCACCTTTTTCAACCTGAACATTCACCTGCTCAAGTACGGTATTATCACCGTATTCCTTCCACAAACTTCTCGCTTCTATCTGTACCACAGCTATTTACTTTGTTGAGTGAAACCAGGGGAAAAACCGCACTGACACAGACCTTAAAATATAGTCGGTTAGAAATGCCAGAAATGTAATCCATGCAACATATGGCAATATAATATCCATTGCAAGATAGCGACGCACCAAAAAGATACGATACCCCAGGCCGTCAGTTGAGGCTATTGCTTCTGCTGCAATCAAGAATAACCAGGCGGCCCCAAGCGATAAACGTAATGCTTCAAACAATCGTGGCAATATCTGTGGCAGTACGACCCGAACAATAACCAGCCAGCTTGAAGCACCAAGCGTTTGTGCCTTGATTAACTGCTCATCTGGCAGTTCAAGAACCTTTCCCTGCAAGTCTCGTATAATAAAGGGTGTAATACCAAAGGTAATGAGTACAATCTTTGAAAGTTCACCGAGACCAAATACGATAAAAAGTATTGGCAACAGTGCCAATGGGGGAATAAGCGAAATAACGGTTATTAAGGGTGACAAATTTGTACGACTGTAGGGAATCACACCGTTTAATATGCCAAAAAAGAGTCCAATGAGTGCGCTGATACCAACACCGAGACCCAGACGTGTGAGACTCGCCTGCGTATCCTGCCAGAAAAGGTATTCACCTGTACGCTTGCTGGGTTGCAGGGCAAGCTTTTCCATCGCCCTACCCATATCACTGATCGATGGCAGCAGCTTATCGTCAGGATTTTTTACCAAACGTGCATCTGACGCCACGAGATAAATAAGCAGCAGCACTACAAAGGGTAACACGCCCAGAATAATCTTCTGTGTGGTGTCTGGATGCTGGTTTAATAAACGTTTCATCGTTGGGTACACGGGCCTGGCAATACCAGCCAGCTTCTTCTACGTGCCTTTATGATAACTTATAGCTTGCCGTCAGCAGCCATTTGCATATAGGTGGGATCAAAGCGTAGCTTGATATTTTTCTTGTCTCCAAAAACACCCGCCGGCGATTCAATACCGATGAAGCCGGCATTTGGCGCACCGTCGCCAAGCAAGCCATGATCGAATGAGAAGCCGGCGACCTTAGCCATTGTGTCTTTTAGTGCAGCACTATTGGTAAACGCAACGGCGTCCGCCGCCTTGTAGAACATTTTGGTCGAAGCAAGCTGGGCATCATAACCCTTCAGGTCAGTACCGGAGGCCACACCCATGCTGGTACGTGCTTCTATGGCCTTCGCACCGTTACCCTGCATGTTCACCATTATCTCATACCAGGCGCCTACAAGAGCTTTGGCAAGTTTGGGGTTCTTTTTCAGGGTCTTCGTATTCACCACCAGGAGATCGATAATCTCACCGGGGATCCTACTGGAATCAAAAACCTTATAGCTCTTTGGCATTGCCAGGATTTCACTCACCAGCGGATTCCAGGTCGTAACAGCCGTCACTGAAGGGGTCGTGTAAACGGCAACCATGTCAGCATCTGAGGTATTCACGACTTTGACATCTTTTTCCACAAGCCCGATACTTTCCAGCGCCCTGGCGAGCAAATAATGTGAGACGCTCAGTTCTACCAGATTGACATTCTGGCCCTTGATGTCCTTGAGTTCTTTTTTGCCTTTCAGAATGACCGCATCATTGCCGTTAGAAAAATCCCCGACAATCAGCGCGGTACTATCAACACCGCTGGCTGCAGGAATGGTTAATGCATCCATATTGGTCATTACGGCGGCATCAAAACCACCCGCCGTGTACTGGTTAATAGATTCTACATAATCATTAATCTGTACCAACTCAATTTCAATACCATATTTATCGGCCCATTTCTTAAGGATTCCTGAACTGTCACCATAATCCCAGGGCATCCAGCCGACATAGATGCTCCAGGCAACCTTGAATTTGTCGCCGGCCATAGCAGGAGGTGTGGCCAGAATTGTTGCTGGGATAATAAGAAGGATAAACAGGTTCTTGATTAGCGATTTCATACTTTCTCCGATGGTTACACAGCAGGTTTATTTTCGAGAGTTCAATGCGACATCAATCTGATGCACACCTCCCGGGCTTTTATCCCTCCGTGTAACCTGCAGAGCAGCAACATAACGCCGGCAGGTCGACAGCTCTTGGACCAGACATCTTTTTTTACAGACCGGAACCCTAGCCGTCTTATTCAGCAAATCATGACAATAACGTCATTGAACACTTGCCCAGTGTTATGCAAAAACGGTGCCACACTCAATACAAATAAATTAGTTAATATTAATCAACAAGTAAGGAATATGAAGTCAATAATGATAAAGAGGAAAGAGGGTCATATTAGTGCACGCATATCAATTACGCACAATAAAAGTGCCTCACTAAGGGGGGCCAGACCGTTGAGTGATAATCAGCAGAGCATCTGGAATCATCCTGGAATGAATGTGACCACCGTTTTGTCAAACGGATTTTTTAAAAGGGGTTGTTACTCAGGGGTTAATTCAACCTTGATACTTTCAAACTGGGGTTCAACCGCATACCCATCAACCACGACACAACTACGGCCACTGTTTTTGGCCCTGTACAACGCCTCGTCTGCCCGCTTGAAGAGGGTTTCCAGCCCACAAACACAGACTGAGACACCAAAACTGGCCGAAAGGGTAAAGCTACGCTCATTGTAAACGACAGGTGTGCCCGTAATAGCGTTGAGTAGTTTCTCGGCAAGAAGCTCTGCACCATCATGGTCAGAAACCTCCAGTAGTATGGCAAATTCTTCTCCACCAATTCGAGCACCAATGTCTGACTTACGAATGACTTGCTTTATCAGGCCTCCTACCTGCCGTATGGCCTTGTCGCCTCCTGCATGCCCATAGGTATCATTGATACGTTTAAAGTGGTCAATATCCAGAAGAATCAGGGCGAGTAATTTTCCGTTACGCAGGCAGTAGTTAACCAGCAGGCCTCCCTTTTCATAAAAAGCACGTCGATTATCAAGTCTGGATAGCTCATCTATCAATGCCAGTTCTTCTGCCTTCTCTTTCGCCAGTTTTAATTCGTGGGCAAGCATAAAACTCTGATTCAGCTTGTTAGAGAGAATTTTCCCGGAGCGAATTGATGAAAGAAAGAATATAAATCCAGCGGCAGCCATCCCCGTTAAAAGCAAATTAGCCTGCATGAAAAACCAGAATGTTGTTGGCAACAGAAGAATTGCCAGGGTTACCAGTGTCATAGTGCGATGTGCGGAGTAAACGGAAATCGCACCACCCGACAAACCAACAAGGAAAAAATAGACCACCACCTGATGAAGGACAGAATCATCAGGCATGATAAAAACCGCACCAACCCCCCAGGTAATAGTTGCCATGGTGAGGGTAATAAAATAAGGTTTTTCCCATACCAATACCTTTTCTTCCTCCGGCGCTGCCCGCCAGTAAAAAATGAACAGAAGTATCCGCCCAATTGCAATCACAGCAAGGATTGTTAACCACGCCAGCAATACAGACTTCCGTTGTACAGGCCATAAAATTGCACTTTGCAATATAGCGATCAGAAAACTAATGGGAATTGCCGGGAATGACTGGTTAAACAGTAACTGTAGTTTTTCTGCGCGCACTAATCTCTCTAAGTGCAAATCAGTTTTCTTTACTTCAATTATTTCAGTCTCCTGTAACACGCTAAAAAATATAGGGAAATATAGGGTGACCAGGCAAAGTATCTCAGTGGCCAGATTATTTTCAGTATATCCCAGTTTTATATTGGACCATTGTCCACTATTCACAAAAATTCCGTAGTTTTTATGTAACTTTAGAAAAAAATATACCCATACAACTTGTATTCAAATACATAAAGATGTTTAATGAAAAAAGTTATAACCGTATCTTACGGCTGGATAAGTCAAGGGCACAAATTGGCAGCCGGAAAGTAAGAATGTACATCAATAATAATTAATATAAACAATTAATATAAACAATAACTTAATATTAAGTAATACAACATAAAGGAGAAACAACGATGGTCTACACCAAGAAATCGCCAGCTTTGTTCATTATTGGCCTGATCATGCTGGCTATCTGGTTTCTTGCCAGCAACGGTATGATGGAAGGTTATATCGAACATCTCGCAGCCGGCAAAAAATATAAATATTTAGGTGAACTCACCACTTTGGCACTGTATTTTGGCGGTATTTCCGCATTGGTCGGAGCCTGGCAATGGTTTGTTACTCCGAAGAAAGGAGACTGGGATTACTACTCGTCTACCATAGCGGGGGCTATGTTTATCCTGCTGATTGCTATGCTGGTACGTTGGTTTGTTGCACCAGAAGTCGCGTGGGTAAGTATACAGATGGGGAAAGTCGGCGACACCGGTAAATATATCCACAAGTTACTGGGTCTGAATTATATCGTACTGGGTATCGTAGCCGGTATTATTGTAGTCAATTGGTTCAAAGTTCCAGATTGGGCTGAAAATGGAGTTCGTCTATCCCGGCTGGGCCTTAAGACTGGCGTGATTCTGCTGGGTACTCTGTACAGTGCTGCTGAGTTAGCGAACCTGGGCGGCCTTTCCATTATCATGATTGGCTTCTTCGTCCTCGGATCGGTCGGCATGGTGTTATGGATGGGCTCTTTAATGAAGATTCCAAACTCCATGGCTGGGGTACTCTCTGCGGGTATGGGTGTTTGTGGTGTATCAGCCACAGTGGCTGCCGCACCTGTGGTGCAGGCCAAGTCGGTAGAAATCGCCTATACCATCGGCACCATCTTGCTGTGGGGCGTTGGTAGTATGTTCGTCTTCCCTGTCGTCGGCCAACTACTGGACATGAGTTATGTACAGTTCGGCGCATGGGCAGGAACAGGTATTCTGAATTCAGCACAGGTAGCCGGTGCGGCGCTCGCCTATCAACCTGACGGCATTGAAACCCTGAAGGTGGCTGAAATTTTCAATATCACCCGCGTGCTGGTATTACCGATCATCGTGTTATGGCTAGCCATGTGGTACGTGAAACGTGAAGAACACGCTGACAAGGTCAACGTCGGTCACATAATGATTCAGAAATTTCCGGTATTTGTCCTTGGTTTTATCCTATTATTTGCGTTGTCTACCACAGGTGTTTTCGCCCCGGCAAAGCATTACAAAGGTAAGTACTTCGGCAATACGGTCGATACAGGATTCAAAGAGAAGAATCTTCTTAAAGAGGAGCAGATCGTATCACTCCAGGCAGAGATTGATAAGATTCAACGTGCTGATCGGAAAGACGCGGTATTACGCCTGATCGAAAACCGTAAGATTATGTCGGATACTGACGATGCTGTAATCCGCGGGGTGATCAATGCAAAAATACTCTCGAAAGATCTAAATCATGTACTGAAAAAAGCGCACAAAGCGGTTCGACACCAAGCGAAAATGATCAAGGCATTCCGAAAATGGATTACCTGGCTATTTGCATTTGGTCTGGTAGGACTCGGTATGCAGATTACCTTCAGTTCAATGAAACAGGCTGGCGGAGCCCCCGCGATGATTGGCGGTGTCGTCGGACTTACCAAGGCCATACTGTCTCTGATCGTGGTTATCTGGCTGGTTAGTGAAACTGTTTAAAAGGAGTAATAATTATGAGTGAAGAAGAAGAAGTTACACAATTTGAACGCGGATCTGCACTGTCCATTTTTACTAGCGACCGCAGAGAAGACTATATGGCACTGACGTTTGCCCTGATCATTGCATTTTGGGTATATGTTTCAAACTAGATATGACTAAATAGTCTATAAGCAGTACAGTAGCAACGGTGCCCGCATCTGCGGGCACCGTTTTTTATCTCTTTAACACAACGCATCAAACGGTTAAGCTGTGAGCCCATTCACGTATTTTTTTGTCTATCAATGAATTCTCTCAATCACGTACTACTTGCAAGTCATGGCACGACAGGTGCCCAGGCAGCAGAACAAATGGCCATACGCATGTGCACCAGTGGAGCCAAACTGCATCACCTGATTGTTGTTCCAAATCTGTGGAAAGGTATGACAGGTGATGACTGGTTGAACAATGGCTCAACACGAAACACCTACCGTCGTTATCTTGAAAGTGAACTTGGTCGAGAAGTCGATGAGCACTGTGAGCGTATCAGCAAAAACGCGGGAGAGAAAAACCTGCAATACAGCAGTGAAATTGTGTTGGGCGAACCGGAAAAATGCCTGATCAATTCCAGCAAAAAAGCGACCTTTGACCTCGTTATCATGGGTTCACCCCGTCCAAAAGGAATAAAAGGTCTGCGTTCACGTATGAAAACCGAATCTCTGACGTACGCTCTGGAGATTCCCCTGCTCATCGTACCTTACCCACCCTCTTAGCCATGAATAATCAGATACAGACCCCCGCTGCAGATGATGCGGCATGGGTATCGATAGAGACACCCCTGGATGTGCAAAGTCTGCTATCCTTCTGTCAGGATGTTGAAAGACTGTTCCGAATCAACCCAATGCTTATCTTCAAAAAGTGGCAGGTTGACGGTGGTGATGAGAACAATTTCCAATTTTCAGGCCAGAACATTAGCCAGGACGAACCTTTTGATTTTGATCTGACACTTCAGGTCAGGAAATTGCCAGATGGCATTGAGGTCTGTTATCAGCAAGGCGTTAAATCCATTACTACCTTTAAGGTTGAACCCTTGCCCGACGGTTCACAACGGAAATCAAAATTAACCATCACTGATACCTACGCCGGGATGTCCGAGGAGGATCGCGAAGGACAGCTGCATACAGTAGACAGAAGCCTTTCCGTCTGGGGAAAATATTTACAACAATATTTATGTTCCTGGCACCGCTGGTCACATTTTGCACCCTGGCGCTGGTATATGAAACGTATCTGGCAACCGATGAATCCCTCTGGGCGGCGCATTACTTATATGTTGCTCTGGATTACTGTTTTTGAGTTTGCCCTTATCGGTTTGGGTGTCGCGATTTATTACATTGAATACCGTTAGTATAACCCTGCTCCCCTCCCTAAGCCGCCCCCTTTTAGCCTCGCCAACTGGATTTACCCCCCTGCACCCCAATTCATACGGTACATGACTGGAAGAGGCGCTGATGATGGATGCATGATAACGGGCTGGAATCACTCTATCATCAGAGGAGATTGTTAAACTCAACTCTAGCCCCATATCATCTGTAGGTATTTTCATTGTTTGAATAAAGGCAGGAAAAACAGTTTATGGAATACAAAGATTACTACAAAATCATGGGCATCAAGCGTGATGCCACGCAAAATGAGATAAAGCGAGCCTACCGCAAGCTGGCGCGTAAGTATCATCCCGATGTCAGTAAAATATCTGATGCGGAAGAATGTTTCAAGGAAGTTGGCGAAGCCTATGAGGTGTTAAAAGACCCTGAAAAACGCGCGGCCTATGATCAGTTAGGCTCAAACTGGCAACAGGGACAGGACTTCCAGCCACCGCCCGGATGGCAGGATGGGTTTGAGTTCAGTGGTGGCGGTTACACGGAGGCCAGTTCAGCACATTTTAGTGATTTCTTTGAGGATCTGTTCGGACGTGCTGGCGGTGCGGAATTTCAGCAGGGCCGGGGGCGCCACTTTCAAATGAAAGGTGAGGATCACCATGCAAAGGTAGGGGTGTCTCTGGAGGATGCCTACCACGGTGCCAGACGGGCCATCACACTGAAAATGCCCGAAGTCGATAACACAGGCCATCTCGTCACCCATGATCGAAAGCTGAATGTAAAAATCCCGAAAGGCGTTACACAAGGCCAAAGAATTCGTCTGCGCGGACAGGGTGGCCCGGGTACCGGTGATGCACCGGCTGGCGATCTCTATCTTGAAATTGATCTGTTACCCCACCCTATTTACACCGTAGATGGACGCGATGTATACGTAGATCTACCCGTCACCCCATGGGAAGCCGCACTGGGTGAAAAAGTTTCTATCCCAACACTGGGAGGTAAAGTTGAGATGAAAATTCCTGCGGGGTCACAGAGCGGTAACAAGCTTCGCTTAAAAGGGCGTGGCCTACCTGGTAAGAAAAAAGGTGATCAATTTGTGGTAATCAAAATTGAAACACCCGAGGCCAAAACTGAAAAACAGAAAGAACTGTACCGCCGCATGCAGAAAGAAATGAACTTTAACCCACGCCACCGGTTGGGAGTATAAAAATGTCCAAGCACTCCATACACATCGAAATTATTGATGAATATTTTGAATTCAGCCTCGCCGACCTCTGTCAATGCTGTGGAGTACAGGCAGAAGCCATTATCGATATGGTAGAAGAAGGCCTGCTGACGCCTGTCGGCACTTCACCTTCCAACTGGCGCTTCACCGGCACCGCCCAGCGCAAGGTGGAAATCACATTGCATCTGCAAAGAGATTTACGCATAAACTTGCCCGGTGCGGCGCTGGCACTGGAATTAATGGAAGAGATTGATATGCTGCGGAGTAAACTGCAGATAAAGGGATGAAGAAGATCGTTTCAGGTTTTACGATTTACGTAAAACCTGAAACATAAAACTTATAACGATTTTTCTGATGCACCCAGCCCCTACGTCACCGTAAACTGTCCCATCATCCCTGCGTCCTCATGTTCCAGAATATGGCAATGGTACATGTAGGGCATTTTGGCATCTTTGTAAGGCCCGGTCGGTACAAGTATTCTTACCTTTTCATCGGTATAGACGGTAACCGTATCTTTCAAGCCGTTCTCCCAACTGTAAGGCGGGCGACCATTGCGGTCAAGAATCCTGAACTGGGTGTTATGCACATGTATTGGATGATGTGTGATTGACGGGTTGTGTAATTCCCATACTTCAAAAGTATTGGCTTTTGCCACTTCGTTGATGACGTTCATATCATACTCATTTTTATTGATAGCAAATCCGCCAGAACCAAACATCATCGCGGGGCCCATTTGCATATCCAGTTGTAGTCGACGGGTTGTGGCGATATCTACATTTGACCAGTCTGGCAAGCTGACTAATTTTGTTGTGTTAAATGCCGCAACCTTACCAGCCTTACTGGCATCTATATGAAACAAATCGAAGTTACTATCCAGGTCACTATTCCCCCCCATCATGCTCATCATCCCGGTATTGAGATTGCCATAACCTTTTTTATTTTGCAGTGACAGAGTTTTACCGTCGGAGACATCAACAATGATGTCAGCACGCTCGGCAGGTGCAAGGTGAATATCGTTTAGGGTTTGTGGCTGCTCCAGCAATCCGCCATCGGTTGCAACAAGTTGAAATGGCCGGTTGTCTGAAAAATGTAAATGATAAAAACGGGCATTCGAAGCATTATGTAATCTTAGGCGAATTAATGATTTTTTCGGTTTTAGCACCGAGTTGGCTGCACCGTTCACTAAAATAACATTGCCGTGCATCCCCTGCATTTTTTGCATACGGGTATTGCTGTAATAAAATGTACCGGATTTGTTAAAAGCGCGGTCGGTAATAATGACCGGGAAATCATCCACGCCATATTGATGCGGTATGCCTAACTGTGCATCACGGTCTTCATCTACAATTTGCATTTGCCCACCCAAACCACGCCATACTTGGTCAGCAGTATGGTTATGCGTATGTGAATGATAAAAATACGTTGCGGGTTCATTGATGACCTGCCACTCTGCAACCCAGGTGTCACCGGGTTTGATGGCCTGGTGTGGACCACCGTCCTGTGTGGCAGGCAAGACCATACCGTGCCAGTGCAATGCGGCAGCTTCACCGAGCTTGTTGGTGACTTCCATTCTTACTGTCTGATTCTTTTTAAAGCGCAACACCGGTGCCAGAAAATTTTGATTAATACCAATGGTCGGTGTGTTTATATTGGGCAGAATGCGACTTTCGCCCGATTGCAGCACGAGTTTAAATACCTGTTTACCCTGTACCGTTGAACCTTCATCCAGTACGGGCAAAGCAAAATCCTGCAAGGCAAAAGAGGGTTGATAATAAGCCCGTTGCCCCATCATCATCTGGCCCAGGGCAAAGGGGGCAAAGGACACCGCTGAAGCACCGGCAGTTACACCTAATCCACCGATTAAAAAATCACGTCGTTTCATTATAAATCCTGTATTGGGTTTATTGTACGCCAGTCACGCTGTGGATTCATAAAACCATAAACTGGTGCTATGCAACGGACTGTGAACCCGGTCAGATATATTATCCAGACCGGGTTCTGTTTTGACAGTCTAGCCCCCTTATCATCGTAATCAGGGCGCCCTGTCCTTGTCGTCAGCTACCGAGTTTCAGCGTTTATTGATACTGTTGTGATGATCAACCATTGCCTGCTGTGCTGTCGTGCTGTCATGCATTCCACCCTGTGTGGTCTGTGCAGATCTCTGGGGTGCTTGCCCCATCATTCCACCCTGCGTAACCTGCCCGTGCATACCACCCTGTGTGGATTTCTGGGCTGTCTGCCCCATCATTCCACCCTGTGTAGCCTGTCCGTGCATACCACCCTGCGTGGATTTCTGGGCTGTTTGCCCCATCATACCACCCTGTGTGGTCTGTCCGTACATACCACGTTGTGCGGTTTGTCCATGCATTCCATTCTGCGTGGTTTGCTGGGATGTCTGCCCCATCATACCACCCTGTGCAAAGGCTACCGAACCGATCGCCAGTCCGATGCCAGCAACTGTACCGATAATATATGTAGAGACTGTTTTGTTTTTCATGATACTTCTCCTGTCGTTTAAGAAAGTAATAAAAATATCCTTGTTGCTCGGTTATTATTTAAACATTTTCTTGTAACTGGCTAGTGTCAGTATCGGGGATTTTTGTAACACAGCTTATCCCTCTGGAGTGCTGTTACAATACGTTACAAAAATATACTGACTTACAAGGCACGAGGCGCTAAAAAGAAGCTTATGAATGACCAACAACACAAGGATCATATTCTGGTCGTCGATGACGATGCAGAGATTCGCCAATTACTAAAGGCCTATCTCGAAAAACATGGTCTACGTGCCAGTACCGCCGAAAACGGCATCGCGATGCGGGACGTACTGAGTAAATCAAACATTGATTTAATTGTGCTGGATTTAATGATGCCCGGCGAAGATGGCCTGACCCTGTGCCGTAAACTACGTGCCGGCTCTCATACACCAATTATTATGCTCACCGCACTGGGTGAAGAAACGGATAGAATTGTCGGCCTAGAAATGGGTGCCGATGACTACCTGGCCAAGCCCTTTAACCCACGTGAACTATTGGCACGCATCACCAGCGTATTGCGTCGGTCGCGTATGTTGCCCGACAGTGCGGTGCAATCCGAACCCAAAGGGGAATTACATTTTGCCGGCCTGACACTCGACACGGTTGCCCGTCACCTGATTTCTACCGAGGGCATAGTTATCCCTCTAAGCGGTGGTGAATACCGCCTGTTGCGCGTTTTTCTGAATCGCCCGAACCGCGTGATGAGCCGTGATCAGTTGCTGGAACTGGTCAGCGGTAAAGAAGCCGGGCCCTATGACCGCAGTATCGATGTGCAGGTTGGGCGGCTACGCAAACGTCTGGGTGATGATAGCCGTGAGCCACGGTTGATTAAAACCGTTCGCAGTGCCGGTTATGTCTTTACCGCAAACGTAGAAGAACAAAACTGATGCGCCTGTTCCCACAATCATTATTCGGTCGACTGGCACTTATCTTATTGTCCGGCCTGTTGCTGGCACAATTACTAAGCACCTTGCTACAGTTCCATGATCGTGGCCAAAGGCTATTTCAGGCCAGTGGCATGCAAAGTGCGGAGCGTATCGCCGAAATTGTGCGCCTGCTTGATGATGAGGGCGATGCAGAAAGGCAGCGACTGATTGCCATCCTGAATGTACCACCACTAAAGGTGTCGTTATCCGCGCCAGTTTGGCCAGACCAGAAACCCATTATTCCAGAATCACCCAGCGCTGAATTTCGTAATCGTCTACAGGAGCAGTTAGGTGAAGGGTATCCCTTACACGTTGCCGTTAGCGATCAACCCGTGATGAATACGCTGCACGAAGATGACGGCCACATGATGCACATGGAATACATGGGGATGGGGGGGATGACTGCACCCGAGGCGCTGGTCTTTTTCGCCCAGGTAAAATTAGGCGATGGCGTCTGGGTGACATTTGAAAACCGGATTGATGATGAAATCTTCGCAAGCTCAACTTCGCTTTTAGTCAATCTGGCCGTATTGATTATTATAGTGCTACTGGTGTCATTGATTGCTGTACGCGTGGCAACCCGGCCACTGACATTATTGGCAAAACAGGCCGACAAGCTGGGCAGCGACATTAACCAGCCGCCCATGGTAGAAACCGGATCGACCGAAATGCGCCATGCCAGCCATGCCTTCAATACCATGCAATGTCGCTTGCAACGCTTTATTGAAGATCGAAGTCGCTTGTTGACAGCTATCTCGCACGACCTGAAAACACCGATCACACGCATGCGCTTGCGTACTGAAATGCTTGATGATACAGAACAGCGCGAGAACTTCACCCGTAATCTTGATGAGATGGAGGCTATCGCGGGTGAAACACTGGATTTTTTACGCGCCGACGATGCCCGTGAAACTCTGCAGGCTGTTGATATCTGTGCGCTTTTAGAAACTATAAAAGATGATGCGGCAGAGCTTGGTCAACAGGTTGAAATTGAAAAGTGCCAGTTAAGCCCCTATCCAGCGAGACCGCAGGCATTGAAACGCTGCATCGTTAATCTGGTTGAAAATGCGATAAAATATGCCGGTAATGCTGTTATAACCGCCAGTGAAAGTGACAGCACAGTATTGATTAGCATTAGCGATTTCGGGCCGGGCATTCCCGAACAACAACTCGATACCGTCTTCGAACCGTTCTTTCGTCTGGAAACGTCGCGTAGCCGCAAAACCGGTGGCACCGGATTGGGTTTGAGTATTGCACGCAATATTGCCCTGTCACACGGTGGCGATTTACAACTTATCAATCGCAAGGAAGGCGGACTTAAAGCTACCCTGACATTGCGACGTCACACTTAAGCTTACCTTTCCCCTGCCCTATAACATGCCTTCCCTTTCGATAAACCGGATAATCTCATCCACGCCCTGTGATTTTTTTAGATTAGTCATGACATAAGGTCTCTCGCCTCGCATACGTTTGGTATCGGTCTGCATAATTTCAAGTGATGCGTCGACATAAGGTGCAAGATCGATTTTATTGATGACCAGTAGATCAGACTTTGTAATGCCCGGACCACCCTTACGTGGAATTTTCTCGCCTTCTGCTACGTCAATCACATAGATCGTCAGGTCTGCAAGTTCCGGACTGAAGGTAGCTGATAAATTATCACCGCCACTTTCTATAAAGATGATATCAAGCCGGGTGAATTTTTGAGTCAGATCATCGATAGCCGCCAGATTCATTGATGCATCTTCACGAATGGCTGTGTGTGGACAACCACCGGTTTCAACACCAATGATACGGTCCGCTTCAAGTGCCTGGCTATTAATCAGGAAATTCGCATCTTCCTGGGTGTAGATATCATTGGTCACGACGGCGATATCATAATTCTCACGCATCACCCGGCACACTTTATCGAGCAATGCCGTTTTGCCTGAGCCAACGGGGCCACCAACGCCGACACGTAATGGGTTTTGTGATGATTTTTGTCGCAACCTTTCTGCCATGATTTATCCTATTTCAGGAACGGAATAAACGGGTGTACTGTGTTTCATGTTGAGCACTGGCAATGGCCAGTGCAGGGCTGGAACAGCCCACCTCATCATCGGTCAGCTGTGCAGCCCTTTCGAGGACTTTATCGACCTCACTGGAAAGATGTATCAGAATTCTCTGTCCATCCGTTTGTCCCAGCGGTACCAGTTTAACCGCCGCAATGACCAGATTTTCCAACCAGCTCCAGACAAATCCCAGACAGGCCTGATGTGGGGGGATATCCCAGGTCACACTGACAAACGAGAAACCGGCTGCCTGGCTAGATTTTATCAGTGATTCACAGTAAGTGGCTTTTGCTATATCCAGTGAGGACAACAGACGAAACAGTGCATAAGCACGGTTCTTCTCTTCCATTCGTAATTCTGCTGTCTCACGACTTGCCATAATCAACTCACTCCAGCGTTGCAGTGATACTGTATCGCCATCTGACCAGGCCCGCATCATGCGTAGCAGAATAGGTATTTCCAGATCCTGCATGCTGGTCTGCAGCAGATCAGTTAACCACCGCTCCAGACTGTCGACATCGTTTAGCCAGCCGGCTTCCACGCACCACTCAATCCCCTGAGAATAGGTAAATGCACCAATGGGTAATGATGGGCTGATCAATTGCATTAGCCGCAGCAGTGCCCGGTCAGTGATCATGTTCATGATCGGACTCATGCTCGTGACTGTGGGAATGACCCTGTGCGTGGCTGTGCGAATGGCCCTGCACATGCCCATAATCGCCATAGGCCCCCGGTTCAGGTTCAAATGGTGCTTTTTCGTTGAGGACTTTCAGCCCCAGCCTCTGGCAAAGCTCATCCAGTACATGATCCGTTTGATAGCGGATAAATTTCTCTGAAATCTGCAATGTGACATGTCTGTTGCCGAGGTGATAACAGGCGCGTGCCTGTTGCAGCGCATCACCGCAATACACGGTGCTGACGGCTTCTTTCGCGGCCTTTATCATTACCGTATCACCATCATCTGTGGCCAGATTATCCCCTTCTCTTAGTATGATGCCACGCTCGAGAAATAGGCCCGCTCTCTCACCATTATCCAGTTCTACTCGCTGGCGACTTTTCTGGCGTAATTCGTAACTCAAGGTCAGCGTAAGGTCGGAGGTACCCGTCGTTTTATGCGTAAAGTGCAGCATGTCTAAAATAGAAAATAACGTTGTGCCATTGGCAAAACCTTTGCAGGCTCACAGGTCAATAACTCACCGTCAGCCCGTACTTCATAAGTTTGCGGGTCAACCGAAATCTCTGGCAGGTAATCATTCAACAACATGTCTTTTTTTGTTACTGAACGGCACTGTTTCACCACGGCGATCATGCTTTGCAAATTGAGTTCTTCATGCACCCCCGCGTCGTAGCCTGCCTGAGACAGGAAGGTCATCGATGTGGCAGTGCGTGCCCCGCCCAGGGCTGCAAACATGTGACGATAGTGTACCGGCTGGGGCGTTGGGATGGATGCATTCGGATCACCCATAGGCGCAGCAACGATCATTCCGCCTTTAATTATCATGCTGGGTTTACTGCCAAAAAAGGCTGGTTTCCATAACACCAGATCAGCCAGTTTAGCGACTTCTACCGAACCGACTTCATGACTGATACCATGCGCCAGAGCCGGATTGATAGTGTATTTGGCAATATAGCGTTTGGCTCGCGCATTATCTGACTCTGCCGGGTCAGCAGCCAGACTGCCGCGCTGCACCCGCATTTTGTGAGCGGTCTGCCAGGTACGTATAATAACCTCTCCAACACGCCCCATGGCCTGCGAGTCCGACGCAATCATTGAAAAGGCACCCAGGTCATGCAGTATGTCTTCGGCCGCAATGGTCTCTCTCCTGATACGTGATTCAGCAAAGGCCACATCTTCGGCAATATTCGGGTCAAGGTGATGACAGACCATCAGCATATCCAGATGTTCATCAATGGTGTTAATGGTGTAGGGGCGGGTCGGGTTAGTTGAAGAAGGCAATACATTTTTATAGCCACAGGCCTTGATGATATCCGGCGCATGGCCACCACCTGCCCCTTCTGTGTGATAGGTATGAATCGTGCGCCCTTTCATGGCGGCGAGACTGTCTTCAACAAATCCGGATTCATTCAGGGTGTCTGTATGAATCGCAACCTGCACATCGTATTCTTCGGCTACCGCCAGGCAATTATCAATGGATGCAGGGGTGGTCCCCCAGTCCTCGTGCAATTTAAGACCAATGGCACCCGCCATGACTTGCTCCACCAGTGCCTCGGGTAAACTGGCATTCCCTTTCCCAAGATAACCAAGATTCATAGGCAGTTCATCCGATGCCTGCAGCATTCTGTGGATATTCCAGGGGCCTGGGGTACATGTGGTGGCATTTGTCCCGGTTGCCGGACCGGTTCCACCACCCAGCATCGTCGTCACACCAGACATCAGGGCATCATCGACCTGTTGTGGACAGATAAAATGTATATGTGAATCGATACCTCCGGCAGTCAATATCTGCCCTTCTCCGGCAATCACCTCGGTACCCGGCCCAATAATGATATTGACCGCCGCCTGGGTATCGGGGTTGCCTGCCTTGCCTATGCCCGCTATACGCCCATCCTTGATACCGACATCTGCCTTAACGATACCCCAGTAATCCAGAATCAGGGCATTGGTAATAACCACATCGACAACTTCATCAGATGTTCTTTGACTTTGCCCCATCCCATCGCGAATAACTTTACCCCCCCCAAATTTGACCTCATCACCAAAGACGGTGTGGTCATCCTCAACGGCAATCCATAAATCCGAATCACCGAGACGTACACGATCACCGATACTGGGGCCATACATTTCGGCATAGGCCTGTTTACTGATTTTTGCCATTATTATTCCTCTACAGCACCCATGACTAGCCCATTGAAACCGTAAATTTTTTTATCTCCTGCAAACCGGACTAAAACCACTTCGCGAGTCTGCCCTGGCTCAAAACGCACCGCCGTGCCTGCAGGGATGTCCAGCCTGAAACCCCGGCTCTTTTCACGTTCAAATATCAGACCTTTGTTTACTTCATAAAAATGATAATGTGAGCCTACCTGAATGGGTCG
>VAPH01079153.1_pt1 | contig 26492 bp, 21 predicted proteins | sample 3393861 | NCBI WGS metagenome assembly VAPH01 (sample SAMN08290439, study PRJNA428436) | hydrothermal vent metagenome | isolation source: Deep-sea hydrothermal vent chimney | place: Atlantic Ocean: South-mid Altantic Ridge | reverse complement strand
TGAGGGTTGCGGTAAATGGGTCCAGGTATCGAAGGACGGATCGAAGAGGCGGTAATGCAACAAGGCGTCCATGCCCTGGCGCAAGGACCCCGCCGTCTCCACGTCCAGCCAATCCCCGGCCCCGGTGACGAAAGCGACGAGAGCGACCTGAAGCCCGATAAAAGCCAGGCGGTTCAAACCCACAGGCGTCAGGATGCCGCGTTCGCGGATAAAAGCGAAGAACACCAGGTTCAGGGGAAGCAGATTGCTAAGGGCGGCGTAGGCGATCCGGGCCCCCGGACCTTCCCGCCAGCCGGCGGCGAAATAATGCGAGACCAGCCAGTATCCGGCCAGGATCGCCAGAAAGGAAAAGACGGCGCGCGAGTTGTGAAATCCGATCCCCACGGCGATGCCCGCGGCAATCACCAAATAGGGCGCATAGGTCAAGACGGCGCGCAACGACCAGGGCAGATGCCCGAAACCGTTAATAAAAAGCTGCCCCGCCAGCAACAAAACGACCGGGACGAGAAAAAGCAGGGATAGTTTCTTGATGTCGAGCGTCACCGCCCATGTCTCCATGCCTTAAAACGCCATCAGAACGCGAAACCCGTCAAGAAAGGGTTAACGGCGTTGGCGGAACGCAAGCGAGGGAGTATAAAGCCGCACCGAATCAACCCAGAGGACGGATATGATTGTTTTCTCCCTGAAATGCTCCAAGGGCCATCCCTTCGACGAATGGTTCACGTCGAGCGCCGAATTCGACGCCAAGGCCGACGCGGGGGAAATCCCCTGCCCAGAATGCGGCGACGTGACCGTAAGCAAGGACCTGATGGCGCCCAATATCGGCGTCGGGGCGCCCAAACCCGCGCCCGCCTGCGGCGCGCCCGCTTGCTCCAACGGTTCTTGCCCGATGTTTGATTCCAAATGAGGCTCCGGCTGGTTAAAACCGGGCTGGGCGAAAAGCAATCAGTCTTCCAGCCGCCAGATTTCGGGGGCGGCGTCCAGGCGGGACTTCAAGGCCTGGCGTTGCTCTTCGAGTTCCTTGGGCAAGCGGCCGCCGAATTTCTCGAATAGATTTTTCTGGTCTTCGGCCTCGGCCAGGCCTTCGGCGCGATTGACCTCCATCAGGCCGTGGAAGGTCTTGGCGTCGAAGTCGAGACCTTCCCAGGTGAGGTCGGCGTGGTTCGGCATCAGGCCGAACGGGCTCTCCTTGGCGCCGACGCGGCCGTGCACCCGGTCGACGATCCACTTCAGAACGCGCATGTTCTGGCCGAAGCCGGGCCACATGAATTTGCCGGCCTCGTCCTTGCGGAACCAGTTGACCCGGAAGATGGGAGGAAGCGCGCCGACCTTTCCTGCCATGTCCAACCAATGGCCCCAGTAATCGGCCATGTTGTAGCCGCAAAACGGCAACATCGCCATGGGGTCGCGGCGGATGGCCGCCTGGCCCTCGGCCGCGGCGGTCGCTTCCGAACCCATGGTGGCCGCCAGATAGACGCCGTGTTTCCAATCCTTGGCCTGGAACACCAGCGGGAAGGTCTTGGACAGGCGTCCGCCGAAGATAAAGGCCGAAATGGGCACGCCCTTGGGATCTTCCCAGGCCGGATCAATGCTCGGGCACTGGTGCGCCGGGGCGGTGAAGCGGGCGTTGGGATGGGCCGCCGGGGTCTTGGATTCGGGCGTCCAGTCGTTGCCCTTCCAGTCGATCAGGTGGGCCGGGGGCTCCTCGGTCATATCCTCCCACCAGACGTCGCCGTCGTCGGTCAAGGCGACGTTGGTGAAAATGCAGTTTTCCTCGAGGGTGCGCATGGCCGAGGGATTGGAAGAATCCGACGTTCCCGGCGCGACGCCGAAGTAGCCGGCTTCCGGGTTGATGGCGTAAAGCCTGCCGTCTTCTCCGGGCTTGATCCAGGCGATGTCGTCGCCGACCGTATAAACCTTCCAGCCTTCGAAACCGGCGGGGGGGATCAGCATGGCCAGATTGGTCTTGCCGCAGGCGCTTGGGAACGCCGCCGCCACATAGGTCTTTTCGCCTTCGGGGCTTTCCAGTCCGACGATCAGCATGTGTTCGGCGAGCCAGCCTTCCTCGCGCGCCATGGCCGTGGCGATGCGCAGGGCGAAACATTTTTTGCCCAGCAGCGCATTGCCCCCGTAGCCCGAACCGAAGGACCAGATCGAACGGTCTTCGGGAAAATGGACGATATACTTGTTTTCCGCGTTACACGGCCAGGCGACGTCGGCCTCGCCCTCGGCCAGGGGCGCGCCAACGGAATGCAGGCAGGGAATAAACGGATCCGAATGGCCCAAAACATCCAAAACCTTCTGGCCCATGCGGGTCATGATCTTCATGTTGACGGCGGAATACGCGCTGTCGGTGAGCTGCACGCCGATATGGGCGATGGGCGACCCCAACGGCCCCATGGAAAACGGCACCACGTACAGGGTCCGCCCCGCCATGCAACCGTCGAACAACCCGGTCAGGGTCGCCTTCATTTCGGAAGGATCGGCCCAGTTGTTGGTTGGTCCGGCGTCTTCTTCATGTTCGGTGCAGATGTAGGTTCTGTCCTCGACGCGGGCGACGTCGGCCGGGTCCGAACGGCAAAGATAGGAATTCGGGCGTTTTTCCGGGTTTAACCGGATAAGGGTTCCGCCATCGACCATTTCCTTGCAGAGACGGTCGTATTCCTGTTGGGAACCGTCGCACCAATAAACATCGTCGGGCTTGGTCAGCTCGGCGACTTCCTCCACCCAGGACAAAAGCTTGGCGTTGTCGGTCCGGTCCTTGCCGTTGTCGGTCATGGGCTTCTCCTGAAATCAATGTGTGGATTGCCGTCTTATTCGGCGCCATGGAAATTTTGATGGCGGCGGCGACTGTAAAATCGTTGTCGGTGTTTTACTAAATATCAGGGATGTTGCAAGGAAAAGCGGGAATCCGCCGGTCTCGCATCGGGGGCTTTACTGGACGCCTTGACGAGTGTGTGGCTGATGACGGAGGCGTTTGGGGAGGTTCCGGTCGATCATGGCCACGGTCTTAACGACCCTCGTGTCGGCATTGCCTGAGTCTTTAAAAAATTAACGGCGGACCGGGCGAAAGGATGCCCTGTCCGGGGCGATATTTTTTTCCGGTTTACGCTCAAAACGGCTATAATTCCGCCATAAAGTCCCGCTCATGTACGCATCCTTCATGAACTTGACGCCATATGTAATAGGAGCGCCTTTTATGGCCCAGACCATCGCCCTCGTGGACGACGACCGAAATATCCTGACCTCGGTTTCCATGGCCCTGGAAGCCGAAGGTTTCGACGTGCGGACCTATGTCGACGGCTCCGAGGCCTTGGAAGGCATCGGCCGCCACCCCGTCGACCTGGCCGTCCTCGACATCAAAATGCCCCGCATGGACGGCATGGAGCTGCTCGGACGGTTGCGCCAGAACAACAATATTCCGGTTATTTTCCTGACCTCGAAAGACGACGAGGTGGACGAGGTTCTCGGCCTGCGCATGGGCGCCGACGACTATATCAAAAAACCCTTTTCCCAACGTCTGTTGATCGAGAGAATCCGCGCTATCTTACGCCGCCGGGAAGCCTCGGATTCGGAAACCGAAGACAAAAACGTCCTGCGCCGCGGGGACTTGCTGCTCGATCCGTCGCGGCACCTGTGTACCTGGCGCGGCCGGCAGGTCGATCTGACGGTCACCGAATTTCTGTTGCTTGAGGCCTTGGCGCGGCGTCCCGGACACGTCAAAAGCCGAGACCAGTTGATCGATGCGGCCTATGGCGAGTACATCTATGTGGATGACCGCACCATCGACAGCCACGTCAAGCGCCTGCGCCGCAAGTTCAAGGGAATCGACGAGGACTTCGCTCAAATCGAAACCCTTTACGGCGTCGGCTACCGTTACCGGAGCGAATAATCCAGCGCCATGACCAAGGATACGGACCTCCCGGCCAAGCATCCCGCCATCTCGCCGATCACCCGGCGTATTCTCGCCATAAATCTGCTTGCCCTCGCCATTCCGGTCGCCGGGCTTCTCTATCTTGGGCAATACCGTCAGGGATTGATCGACGCGGAATTAGCCGCGCTCAAGGTTCAGGGCCGGATTTTCGCCGCCGCCATCGCCGAAGGCGCCGGCCCAACCGAAGGCGACAGCCCCGAGGCGGTCGGACGCCGCCTTCTCGATAACACCGTCAACACGCTGGTCCGCCGCCTGGTGGTGACGACCGACGCCCGCGCCCGCCTGTTCGACGCCGGGGGAGTCATGGTCGCCGACTCGCGCGCCTTGATGTCGCCTTCGGGGCCGGTTCAAGTCGAACCCCTGCCACCGCCCGACGATGGCGAGAGCGGTGTCCTGGCCGCCGTGCTCGAAGTCTACGAGCGGATTGTCCGCTGGCTGCCGGGCCGTGAAGATCTGCCCCTTTACCGGGAAAAACCACTCCAGAGGGCCACGGATTACCCGGAGGTCCTGGGCGCGATCTCCGGAGAAACCGGCGAAGCCGTGCGCGCCGTCGCCGAGGAGGACGAGAACATCGTGCTCAGCATCGCCGTTCCCGTCCAGCAGTATAAACAAGTCCTCGGCGCGTTGATGTTGAGCAAGGACGGCCGGGACATCGAGACGGCCCTGTTCGAAGTCCGCCTCAATATCCTCAAGATATTTCTCGTCGCCTTCGCGGTGACCGTATTGCTCTCGCTTTACCTGGCGGGAACGATCGCCCGCCCGCTTCACCGGCTGGCCGCATCCGCCGACCGCATCCGCCAAAGCCATAACCGGCGCGAATCGATTCCCGACTTTTCCGGCCGTGGGGATGAGATCGAGGATCTGGCCGCGGCCTTGCGCGACATGACCGACGCCCTGTGGCTGCGCATGGACGCCATCGAGCGCTTCGCCGCCGACGTGGCCCACGAAATCAAGAACCCGCTGACCTCGCTTCGAAGCGCGGTTGAAACGGCGGCCCGGATCAAGGAACCGGACCGCCAGAGACGGCTCATGGAGATCGTCTTGGAAGACGTCGGGCGTTTGGACCGCCTGATAAGCGATATATCCGAAGCGTCCCGCCTGGACGCTGAGCTGTCCCGGGCCCGCATGGGGCCCACCGATTTGGGCCTTGTCCTATCGACCCTGGTCGACATCTATCAATCGGAAGACCGTAATAATTCCAAGATCGATATCCGTCTTGAAAAGAAGGGGGACCTGACCGTCAACGGCCTCGACGAGCGGCTTGGGCGGGTCTTCCGGAATCTTTTGGACAACGCCTTGTCGTTCAGTCCGGCGGACGGCGTCATCGAGATCGTCGCCTCCAGGGAACCCGGCTTCGTCGAGGTTACCGTCGACGACGGCGGTCCGGGCTTTCAGGAAGGAAAGGAAACGGCCGTCTTCGAACGTTTTTACACGGAACGCCCGGAAGCGGAAAAGTTCGGCCTGCATTCCGGTCTGGGCCTGAGCATCTGCAAAATGATCATCGATACCCACGGCGGCTCGATCACGGCCGAAACCCGAAAGGACGCCACGGGACGGGGTCTCGGCGCGCGCGTCACCGTCCGGCTGCCGGTTGAATGATTCCATGCCGAAAGTTCCCCCTCGACGAACAAGCGTGATAAGGTCCGCCCATGCTCGATAAATGGGACGACAGGTTTCTCGAATTGGCCGCATTCGTCGCCGCCTGGTCGAAGGATCCCTCGACCAAGGTCGGCGCCGTTATCACCCACAGCCGGAACAGGCGCGTCGTTTCCTTAGGCTTCAACGGATTCCCGGCGGGAGTCGAAGACACCCAGAGCCGCCTGAACAATCGCGCCGTCAAATATGAAATGATTGCGCACGCCGAACAAAACGCCTTGATGTTCGCCGGGCATCTGGCCGAAGGCTGCACCCTTTACGTAACGCCTCTTCCGCCGTGCGCGCGGTGCGCCGTTTCGATCATCCAGGCGGGCATCGTGCGCGTGGTGTCGCCGACGCCGGATTTCGAGCATGAGCGTTGGGGCGAACAATGCCGCATAGCGGGCGAGATGTTCACCGAAGCCGGCGTCGAATGGGACTACGAAGGCAAAGAATAAATCTTCATCTCAAAGGGAACATCTTGGAACAGCTTCACGCCACATGCGTCGCCGTTGAAGGTTTGGGCGTTCTTATCCGCGGATCGTCGGGGGCGGGGAAATCCGATTTGGCCTTGCGCTTGATCGACGGCGGCGCCGGCCTGGTTTCCGACGACCGGGTGAACGTGGAAAAAAGAAACGCCGCCCTGCTCGCCTCGAGCCCGAAGGAGACGGACGGCTTGTTGGAGGTTCGCGGCTTGGGAATCCTCGAGTTGGGCGGAGTCGGAGAAATTTCCTTGGGCCTCGTTATCGACATGGCCGGGCCGGAAGGGATCGAGCGCCTTCCCGGCCCCGAAACCGGCGACGTCCTCGGCGTCCCCTTGCCCTTGATCCGGCTGTGTCCTTTCGAGAGTTCGGCCCCGGCCAAGGTTCGCCTTGCCGTCCGCCGCGTCCTTGGCGATATTAAAGGGGTTGCGTCCCTTGAGGGGAGGGCTACATGAATTCGCCGGAGGCCGAAAAATCGGAACGGGAAAATTCAGCCCGGGTGTTTCTGGTGACGGGCATGTCCGGAGCCGGTAAAACCTCGGCCCTGAAAGCCCTTGAGGACTTGGGTTTTGAAGCCGTCGACAACGTGCCTCTTTCCCTGATCGGCTCTTTAGTGAGCCCGGCTCAATCCGGATCCGGACCCCGGAAATTCCGCCGTCCCATCGCCATCGGAATAGACATCCGGACCCGGGACTTCGGGGTTACGCCTTTTTTCAAGGAACTGGAACACCTGATTGGGGAAAGCGGCGTTGAAGTCGGCGCCGTATTTCTGGATTGCGACGACGACGAATTGCGCCGCCGTTACGCAGAAACCCGTCACCGCCATCCGTTGGCGATCGACCGGCCGGTCAGCGACGGCATCGCCCACGAACGCCGCTTGATGGAGAAGATTCGCGACCGCGCCGATGTTGTCCTGGATACGACGGGCCTGTCTCCGGGCTCGCTCAAGAGCATTCTAAAAGGGTACATCGGCATCGGAACCGAAACGGAACTGACGATTTTCGTCGTCTCTTTCGCCTTCAAAAGGGGGCTTCCCAGGCAGGCCGATCTCGTATTCGACGTTCGCTTTCTCGCCAATCCCCATTATGATCCGAATTTGAGGCCCTTGTCGGGACGGGACGGCGCGGTCGCGGATTTTATAGCCGAGGATGAAGGGTATGGGCTTTTTTTTGACGGACTCACAGGGCTTTTGTTACCGTTGTTGCCGCGCTATACCGCAGAGGGAAAAAGCTATTTAACGATTGCAGTGGGGTGCACGGGTGGCCGGCACCGCTCGGTGTTCGTCGCCGAACGGTTGACGGCTTGGCTGGAGGAGCAGGGCCAAGGCGTCCGCCTGCACCACCGAGACCTGGATAGAACCTGAACCGGCCGGAACGCCGGAGACGTCTTGAGGATGGAAAAAGATGATTGGAATGGTGCTCGTTACCCATGGCCGTCTCGCCGATGAACTCGTCGCGGCCCTGGAACACGTCGTCGGACCACAGACGAACATATGCACGGTCTGCATCGGAGCCGACGACGATATGGAGCAACGCCGCAGTCATATTATCGACTGCGTCGCCAGGGCCGATGTCGGCGACGGCGTCGTCGTGTTGACCGATATGTTCGGAGGCACGCCGTCGAACCTCGCGATTTCGATTATGGACAAGGCCAAAGTCGAGGTTATCGCGGGCGTCAATCTGCCCATGCTCATCAAACTCGCCAGCGTGCGAAAAACGGAACCCCTGGACAAGGCGGCGCTAAGCGCACAGGAAGCCGGACGCAAGTACATCAATATCGCATCACAACTGCTGGCCCAGGATCAGCAATGACGAGGGGCGTCTCAGGCGGCATGATTGACGAGACAGAGGGCCCGGCGCCCGACGCCAAAGCACCGAAAGACAAACGCCCGCCCCTGGCGTGCGCCGTCGTCATCCGGAACAAACGGGGTCTTCACGCGCGCGCCGCCGCTCGTTTCGTTAAGTTGGCGGGTTCTTTCGACGCCGACATTACCGTTAGCAGGGGGGGGCAGACCGTTTCGGGCCTTTCCATCATGGGACTGATGATGCTGGCCGCCGCGCCGGGCTGCGAAGTCGAACTCGGCGTTTCGGGCCGTGAGGCCGGGAAGGCGATGGACGCCCTCCGCGGCCTTATCGAAGCCAAGTTCGAGGAAGACTGAACCGCTCGACGATGATGGAAAAAGATATTCATAACGAACGTATCTTCGAGGGACTGGGGGTTTCACCCGGCATCGGCATCGGATACGCCTATGTCCGCGAAAGCGGCATTCCATCGGTCCCCGAATACCATATCTCCCTGAGCAGGATCGATGACGAGCGGCGCCGCTTCAAGGCCGCCGTCACGAAAGCCCAACGCCAGATCGGGCGGCTGAGGACGAAAGCCAAGACCCTGCCGGGCGCGGCGTCCGAAGAGCTCTGTTTCCTGCTCGACGCCTATTCCCAAATGCTTAAGAGCTCCCGTCTCGTCCGCGGCGTCGACAAAAGGATCGGCGACGACCGCCTTAACGCCGAGGCCGCCGTCCTCTCCGAACTGACGGAAATCTCGAAAAGTTTCCAGGCCATGGACGACGCCTATCTCGCCGCCCGCTTAGACGACATCCGCGAGGTGGCGAACCGCCTGATCCGCAATCTGATCAAGACCCCCTTTAAGCCCTTTTCCCAGGCGCCGAAAGGAAGCGTCGTCGTCACCGAGGAGTTGACCCCGGCCGACACCGCACAATTGGACCCGTACCGGATTACCGGCATCGCCACGGCGCTGGGCGGGGCCGAAGGGCACACCGCCATCATGGCGCGCGCCCTTGAATTGCCCGCCGTCCTGGGCGCGCCGGGCCTTCTCGAAAGCGTGAAACCGGGCGAGACCATCATCGTCGATGGCTTGAAAGGCCGGATTATCGTCAACCCCGCCGCATCGACGATGGCGGCGTACGAAAAACGGCAAAGGGAGTATCTGGACGAAATCAGGCGGCTCACACGCTTGCGCGACAGGCCCGCCATCACCCGGGACGGCGTTACCGTTTCCCTGATGGCCAATGTGGAACTGCCCCTCCAGTTGAGCATGGTGGCGCGTTCCGGGGCGCAAGGCATCGGTTTGTTGCGCACCGAGTTCATGTTCATGAACAGGGACGACATTCCCGCTGAAGAAGAACAGTACCTTGCCCTGCGCGATCTCATCGAGGGCCTGGAAGGAAACCCGATGACCGTCAGAACCCTCGATATCGGCGGCGAAAAAACGGCGACCGCCATCGTCGGAGAGCACGGTGAAAGCGCATCCTCGGCGCTCGGCCTTCGCGGCATTCGATTGTCCCTATCGCGCATCGATCTGCTGGATACCCAATTCCGCGCCATCCTGAGGGCCGGAACCCATGGGCCGATACGAATTTTGCTGCCGATGGTCACCTCCCTGTCCGAAATCCACCACGCCCGCGAGGTCCTGAAAAAAGCCGCCCGCAAGCTGAAGCGGCGACGGGTCCCTTTCGCCGATCCCTTGCCGCCCATGGGCGTCATGATCGAGGTGCCGGGCGCGGCGCTTTCATCGGACGCACTGGCCCAGGCCAGCGATTTCCTGGCCATCGGATCGAACGACCTGACCATGTACACGCTCGCCGCGGACCGGGCGGACGAACAAGTGGCCCACCTGTTCAACCCCCTGCATCCGGCCGTCTTGAGGCTTATTCAATTCACCGCCCAAGCGGGATTGCGCGCCCGTATCCCGGTTTCCATCTGCGGCGAGATGGCGGGCGATCCCCGGTACACGGCTTTGCTCTTGGGGCTGGGCCTTCGGGAACTTTCCATGTCGGCGGCGAACATTCCGCGCGTCAAGCAACGCATCCGCAACATGGATTTGGTCGCCGCCGGCGGACGGGCCCTTATCATCATGGATCAAGTGGACGCCGGACGCATCGCCATGCTGCTCGATGATTTCAACGCCCTGGCTTGACCCCGCCCTTGCCCGAGCACCGTCCTGCTGCTAAGACCGCCGCAACATTATCCGATATTTTCAGGAGACCCGTTATCATGAGCGCTTTCACCGACTTCAAGGTCGCCGATATCTCCTTGGCCGATTGGGGCCGCAAGGAAATCGACCTCGCCGAAACCGAAATGCCGGGCCTGATGGCGATCCGCGACGAACACGCCGGAAGCAAGCCGCTCACGGGCGCGCGCATCGCGGGGTCGCTCCACATGACCATCCAGACGGCCGTTCTGATCGAGACATTGAAGGATCTGGGCGCCGATGTCCGCTGGGTTTCGTGCAACATCTTCTCGACCCAGGACCATGCGGCGGCTGCAATCGCCGCGGGGGAAACGCCGGTTTTCGCCTTTAAGGGCGAGTCCTTGAAGGAATATTGGGATTTCACCCACAGGCTGTTCGAATGGAGCGACGGCGGCGCGCCCAACATGATCCTGGACGACGGCGGCGACGCGACCTTGCTTCTGCACCTGGGCAAGGATGCGGAAAAGGACCTCTCGGTCCTGGACGCTCCGGGCAGCGAAGAAGAAGAGGTCATGTTCGCCTCGATCAAGGCGCATTTGGGCCAAGACCCGGCGTGGTATTCCAAGGCCGCCGCCGACATCCGGGGCGTCACGGAGGAAACCACGACCGGCGTCCACCGGCTGATCGAGATGGCGCACAAGGAAACGCTTTTGTTCCCGGCCATCAACGTCAACGATTCGGTGACCAAGTCCAAGTTTGACAACAAGTACGGCTGCCGCGAAAGCCTGGTCGACGGCATCAGGCGCGCCACCGACGTGATGATGGCGGGCAAGGTCGCCGTCGTCGCCGGGTATGGGGACGTCGGCAAGGGCTCGTCGGAAAGCCTGCGCGCGTCGGGCTGCCGGGTGCTGGTGACCGAGATCGATCCCATCTGCGCCTTGCAGGCGGCCATGGAGGGTTTCGAGGTGCTCACCATGGAAGACGCCGCCCCCCAAGGCGACATCTTCGTCACCACCACCGGCAACAAGGACATCATCACCACCGATCACATGCGGGCCATGAAGGACCGGGCCATCGTCTGCAACATCGGGCACTTCGACAACGAGATCCAGATCGCCGGGCTGAAAAACCTGACCTGGACCAACATCAAACCGCAAGTGGACGAGATCACGTTCCCCGACGGCCACCGGATCATTCTGCTCGCCGAAGGACGGCTCGTGAACCTGGGCTGCGCCACGGGCCACCCCAGCTTCGTCATGAGCGCCTCGTTCGCCAACCAGGTGCTCGCCCAGATCGAGCTCTTCTCCAATAACGGCGATGGAAAATACCAACGCCAGGTCTACGTCCTGCCCAAGACCTTAGACGAGAAGGTCGCCCAGCTGCACCTGGCCAAATTGGGCGTCAGGCTTTCGACGCTGAGCCGGGAACAGGCCGACTACATCGGCGTTCCGGTCAACGGGCCGTTCAAGTCGGACGCTTACCGGTATTAGGAAGTTTAAGAGCGGTTCCTATCCGTCCTGAACCGCTCTAAACTTCCAGGGTGCAAAGCCTGTCCGAAACCACCGCTTTTTCAATTGGCGTTCTGATTGTTGCGCCGGTCGTCCTTTGGCTTTTCCTGAAACTGAAAAAAGCGGCCGCGGAAAAACGGCGCGTCTCTTCCTTGCTGGAGCGCGAACGCGCCATCATCGCCGCCGCGCCCGAAGGCCTGTTCGTTTGGGACCTGGTGACGGGCCGGGAATTCTGTTCGCGGCGATTGGCCGTTCTGCTCGGCCTTGAAGCGGGGACCAAGGCCACTTTCGAGGACGTCGCCCACCGTTTCGGCAAACTTGACCCCGTCGTCGAGGCCTTGCGCCGTGACGGAACGCCTTTCGAGATATCGCTTCCCTGGCGAAACGGTATGCTCGGCGTCAAGGGAACGCGCACCGGAGGCGCGGACGGGCGGCCCTTGAGCGATCTGTTGTGGTTCCATGAAGAGGCCGCCGGAACGGAACAAAAAGAAACGGGGGATACCCCCTTGCACGGGCTCCTCGACGCCTTGCCCTGGCCTGTCTGGATCAGGGACAAGACCCTTGAGACTGTTTTCACCAACCGGGCTTGCCGCAACGCGGGTCTGAAACCGCCCGACGGCCTGGCGCGCCGGGCCCGCGAAAAGGGAACGGCCCAGAGCGAAGTCCATCTGTTCGGTTCCGGAAAAGCCCGGCTGATGGAAATAACCGAAGCGCCCATGCCGGGCGGGCGGGGGGGCCTGGGCTTTGCCCAAGACCGTTCGGACAGGGAAGCCCTGGAGGGCGAGTTTTCCCGCCACGTCCATGCCAGGGACCGGGTCTTGGAGAACCTGGCCACGGCCATCGCCATTTTCGATAACGAAGGAAAGATCGTTTTTTCCAACCCCGCTTATGAGAAGCTTTGGGACTTCGACGCCTCGTGGCTGGCGACGGCCCCGGCCCTGAATGAGATTCTCGACCGCCTGCGCAAGAAACGAAAGCTGCCCGAAGTGGCCGACTTCAGCGCTTATAAATCCGAACAAATGGCCCTGATCGGATCGCTCGGCGCCCCCAGAGACACCCTGATGCACCTTCCCGACGGCCGGACCCTGCGCTGCTTTCTAAGCCCGCACGATACGGGCGGACTGGTCATGGCTTTCGAGGACGTGACCGGCCGGCTGGCCTTGGAGCGGTCCTACAACGCGCTGATCGCCGTGCAGAAGGAAACCCTCGATCATCTCTATGAAGGGGTCGCCGTCTTCGGCGGGGACGGCAGGCTAAAACTATTCAATCCTACATTCGCAAAATTATGGAGCCTGGACGAGGGGTTTCTAGGCGGCGCCCCCCATCTCTCGGATTTTATCGAGGCCGTCCGCCCTTTGCTTTGGGAGGAACGGAAGGACGGCGAGGATTGGCCGTCCCACAAGGACAAAATCGTCTCCCGCCTGATCGGCAGGGAACCGGGAACCGGGAAGCTCATCCGCTTGGACGGCGTCATCTTGAATTACGCCAACGTCCCCCTTCCCGACGGCGCGGTCCTGCTTTCCTATCTCGACGTCACCGACAGCGCGCGGGTGGAAAAAGCGCTGCGCGATAGGGCCGAGGCCATGGCCGAGGCGAACCGGCTGAAATCGGAATTCATCGCCAACGTGTCCTTTGAAGTGCGCACCCCGCTCAACACCGTTATCGGTTTCGCAAATATCCTGGCCGATGAGCACTTTGGCCCCCTGAACCGCCGCCAGAAGGAATACAGCCGGGGCATCCTGGAAACATCCGAAGGGCTGATGTCGATTATCGAAGACATCCTCGACCTGGCCACCATCGAGGCCGGCCAGATGTCCTTAAACGCCGATGCGGTGGACCTTCACGCCATGCTGGCCTCGATGATCTCGCTGATCCGCGAAAGGGCGCGGCGGAAATCCCTGCATCTGGAATTCGATTGTCCACCGGACATCGGCTGGCTGGTCGCCGACGAGAAAAGATTGAAACAGGTCCTCTTCAACCTCTTATCCAACGCCGTTTCCTTCACGCCCGAGCGCGGGACGGTCGGGCTGCGGGCGGAAAGGGACGCGGCCTGGGTGAGGTTCACGGTTAGCGACACGGGACCGGGCGTTCCTAAAGCCGAAAGAGAACAAATCTTCGACGCCTTTTCCCGCGGCTCCGTACCAAGAGAGGGACAGGGGGCGGGCTTGGGGCTTTCCCTGGTCAAGCGGTTCGTGGAATTGCACGGCGGGCGGGTCGAACTGTCGTCCGCGCCCGGGCGCGGAACCTCCGTCACCTGCCGGTTGCCGGTGAAGAATAACGAGACGGCTTAACCCGGCACTCCCATGGACGTCGAGTATTCGAAATGCAGGGCTTCGTCGGGATGGACGATGGAATGGGCGGCGTGGGCGGCCTGGGCGGCCTCGGCGAAACCGGCCAGGATCAATTTAAGTTTTCCGGGATAGGTGGCGATGTCGCCGATGGCGAAAATGCCCGGCTTGTTGGTCTCGCAGGTGGCCGGATCGACCGAGATATGGCTTTTTTTCAAGTTCAGGTCCCATTCGGCGATGGGGCCTAAGTTTTGCGACAGGCCGAAAAAAGGCAGCAGGGCGTCGGCTTCCAAGCGGCGTACTTTGGTGTCCAGGTCGCGAACAATAACTGTTTCGAGCTTGCCCTCGCCCTCAAGCCCGGCAAGCTGATAGGGAACGACCAGATCGACCTTTCCGGCATCGGCCAGTTCTTTCAATTTCTCGGCGCTTCCCGGGGCGGCGCGAAACTTGGGCCGACGGTGGACGACGGCGACGCTTTTCGCAATTTCCCATAGGGACAAGGCCCAGTCCACGGCCGAATCGCCGCCACCGGCGATCACCACATTTTTCCCTCGGAAGTCTTCCCTGTTCCCGACCAGGTAATGGACGCCAACGCCGGGCCCCATTCCTTCATAGGCCTCGATCCCGGCAAGAGGCGGCCTGTTGGGCCCGAAAGCCCCGACGCCCGCCGCGATGAACACGGCCTTGGCGTCGATGACGGCCCCCTTTGACGTCTCAAGCCGCCACAGCCCACCGACGCGCCCCGATAAGGAAACGACCTGCTGGCCCAGTTGATAAACCGGATCGAAGGGCTCGGCCTGACCTTCGAGTTTGTCGACCAAGTCGCCCGCCAGAATTTCCCGATAGCCGGGAATGTCGTAGATCGGTTTTTCGGGATAAAGGGCCTGGCACTGCCCCCCCACCGCGCCCAAGGCGTCGATGACGTGGCATTTCATCTTCAACATGCCGCATTCGAAGACGGCGAAAAGACCCGCGGGCCCGGCCCCGATAATCGCCACATCGGCATTAAAAGGTGTTTTGGACATGGTATCTCCCGGTCCGCTGGGGTTATGATGCACACCCGAAGGGATGCGTTTTAAAGCGTTGTCCTCTTCTTTGAGACCACCGCATTAGTCATACGATGAGACAAGGTTTATGGAAAGGCGAGAGATGGGGCTTGCGCAAAAGGTGGAAACGGAACCGGAATCGCTCGAAATCACCCTCGAGGACGAAGCGCGGACCGCCGCGCTGGCCGCGTCGCTGGCCGCCGTGGCCCGGGCCGGCGACGTGCTTGCCTTATGGGGAGACCTGGGGACCGGCAAGACCGTATTCGCCCGCGCCTTCGTCAACGCGCTTAGCCCGAACGCGGAAGAAGTGCCGAGCCCGACCTTCACCCTGGTTCAGGTCTACGATACGGCGATTTGCCCCATTTATCATTTCGACCTCTACCGCCTGGAGCATCCCATCGAGGCCTTTGAACTGGGCATCGAAGACGCTTTCGCCGAGGGCGTCTCCCTGATCGAATGGCCTGAACGGCTGGGCGGTTATATCCCCAAGGACAGGCTTGACCTGACCCTTTCCCATCCGCCCGCAAATGCCGGCGCGAACGGGCGCCGCGCCGTTTTATCGGGCCTTGGCTCTTGGGCGCGGCGGATCAAGGAGTTACATACGTGAAGCCCAGCCGCACCCTCCTGATCGATGCATTCTTGAAAAAATCCGGCTGGGGCGGCGTTCGCCGCATACCGCTGGCCACGGACGCTTCGTTCCGCCGCTACGAACGCCTGCAGAGAAACGGCGAAAGCATCATCCTCATGGATGCCCCGCCACCCAAGGAGGACACGCGGGCCTACATCGCCATCGCCCGGCATCTGCGCCAATTGGGACTGAGCGCGCCGGAAGTGATCTTGGCCGACGAGAAGGACGGCCTGTTGCTCATCGAGGATCTGGGCGACGATACCTATAGCCGGATTCTGGCGGGCGGCGGCGACGAACGGATGCTCTACACCCTTGCCGTGGACGTTCTAATCGACCTGCACAAAAAGCCGAAAGAGACCGCCGCGCCCCCCGGATTGCCGCGCTACGACAACACGCGGCTTTTGGAGGAAGCCTTGCTTTTCCCCGATTGGTATCTGCCCGCCGTAACCGGGAGGAAGACGCCCGACGATACCCGCCGGACCTACAGCGAAGCCTGGCTGGACGTTCTCGGGCCCGTTCACGCCCAACCCCGGACCCTGGTGCTTCGCGATTATCATAAGGACAATCTTCTTTACCTGCCCGGCCGCGAAGGCGTCAAAGCCTGTGGAATCCTGGACTTCCAGGACGCCGTTTCAGGCCATGCCGCCTACGACCTTATGTCGCTTCTCGAAGACGCCCGGCTCGGCATCGAGGACGCCCTGGCAAAGGATATGCTGGAGCGGTACTTCGCCGCCTTCCCGGAACTCGACCGGGACGATTTCAGGACCGCTTACGCCATCCTGGGCGCGCAACGCCACGCCAAGGTGATCGGCATCTTCACCCGCCTGGATCAGCGCGACGGCAAGCCCGCTTATCTGGAACACCTGCCGCGGGTTTGGACGCTGCTGGAGAAATCCCTTGAGCATCCGGCGCTGGCCCCGGTGGCCGACTGGTTCGATCTTCACGTCCCCCCATCCCTTAGATAAATTCCATGACCCAAAAAACCGAGATAACGAAGGCGATGGCGCTCTCCGCCGGTCTGGGCCTGCGCTTGCGCCCGATCACGGAAAAATTGCCGAAGCCCTTGGTCAGGGTCGGCGGACGGACCTTGATCGACCGGGCCATGGACCGGCTCGAGGCCGCGGGCGTAACCTCGGCCGTCGTCAACCTCCACCATTTGGGTCCTTTGATCGAACGGCATTTATCCAAGCGCCCCTCGCCCGAGATTTCCTTCTCCTTCGAGGAAACCCTGCTCGAAACCGGAGGCGGAGTCCTCAACGCCCTTGGGCAATTGGGCCCCGATCCTTTCTTCGCCGTCAACGCCGACACCCTGTGGCTCAACGGCTCCGTAGACGCGCTTAAGCGTTTGGCGCAAGCTTGGGACGGTAAGCGCATGGACGCGCTCCTTCTTCTTCATTTCACGGTGGACGCCTACGGTTATGAAGGCGTCGGCGATTTTTGTCTGGACCAGATGGGCCGCCTCGTCCGCCGCCCCGAAGGCGAGGTTTCGCCTTATCTGTTCACCGGCGTGCAGATCCTTCATCCCCGGCTTTTTACGGGCGAGGAAGAAGGCGTTTTTTCCCTTAACCGTCTTTACGACAAAGCCATAGAGGCCGGACGCCTTTACGGCCTGGTCCACGATGGCGAATGGTTCCATGTGGGAACCGTGGACGGCTTGGCCCAAGCCGAGTCCTACATGTCGGTCAGCTATCCGGGGATCAAGCATCGATGACGTCTCCGGCGCGAAGGCCTTCCCTTTACACCATTCCCGCCGGGACGCCTTTCCTCGACGCCCTGGCCGCGGGGCTTTTGGCACAAGCCGGAGACGACCCGGGGGCCCTGTCGAAAATGACCGTCCTGCTGCCGACCCGGCGCGCTTGCCGGTCCCTGGCCGAAGCCTTCCTTCGCCGGGGCGACGGACGCCCCGTCCTGCTGCCGACCCTGACGCCCTTGGGCGATCTGGACGAAGACGAACTGGCGATGATAGGGACGAGCGGGGCGGAAGCATCCTTAAGCGCCGGAAACGGATTTAACGCCCCGCCCGCCGTTTCCGGACTGCGCCGCCAGATGATGTTGTCCCGAATGATCCTGGCCCTGGATAAAACCGGCACGACCCCGGACCAGGCCGCCCGTTTGGCCCTTGAACTGGCCCGTTTGCTCGACCAGGTTCATACGGAACGCCTCTCGCTCGAAAATTTAAAGACACTGGTCCCGGACGTGTTCGCCGCCCATTGGCAAAAGACCCTGGCGTTCCTGAAAATCCTGACCGACCACTGGCCCGGCGTCCTGGGGGCCGAGGGCTGCCTCGACCCGGCGGCGCGGCGCAACCTGTTGCTCGAAGCCCAGGCGGAAGCCTGGCGGGCATCGCCTCCCGCCGATCCTGTTATCGCGGCGGGCTCCACGGGCTCCATCCCGGCGACGGCGGATTTACTGGGCGTCATCGCCCGCCTTCCGCAAGGGTCCGTCGTGCTGCCCGGCCTCGAACGCCATGAAGACGAAAAAACCTGGGCCGCGCTCGGCCCATCCCATCCCCAATTCGGCATGAAACGCCTTCTCGAACATTTGGGCGTTTTGCCCCGGGATGTCGCCGATTGGCCCGCGCCCGGCGTCGAGGAAACCCCGCCAAGCCGCGCAGGCCTGATTAACGGGGCCCTTCGTCCGGCATCGGCCCCCGCCCCGCACGAAAGCGTGGGCGCGGCGCGCGAAGCCCTGGACGGGGTGACCCGGATCGATTGTCCCAGTCCCAGGGAAGAAGCCGGCGTTATCGCGCTGATCATGCGCGAAGCCCTGGAAACCGAGGGCAAGACCTGCGCGCTCGTGACCCCGGACCGGGGGCTGGCCAGAAGGGTGGCGACGGAACTGGAGCGCTGGGGCGTCGATGTTGACGATTCTGCGGGACGCCCGCTGGCGCAAACGCCGCCCGGCGGATTCTTCCGTCTCTGCGCCCGCATGGCCGCCGACGGCTTCGCCCCGGTTTCCCTGCTCGCCCTTTGCAAGCACCCGCTGGCCGGTGGCGGCATGGAGCCCGCCCGTTTCCGCTCCCTGATCCGCAAGCTCGAAGTTTCCGTCCTGCGCGGGCCGCGTCCGGGCGAAGGCGTCGCCGGGCTGCGCGCCGCCGTCACGCAAAGCAACCATAAGTCCTTGGGGGATTTCCTCGGTATCCTTGAAGCCGCCTCGGCCCCGCTCGCCGATCTTCTTGGCGAAAACTCCGTTCCGCTCAGCGCCCTGATAACGGCCCATGCCGCCATGGCCGAAGCCCTGGCGGCGAGCGCGGACTTGCCCGGCGCGGACAGGATATGGGCCAAGGACGCGGGCCGGGCCCTGGCCGCGTTTGTTTCCGAACTCAACGAGGCGAGCGAAGTGTTGGGCGACATCAAGGGTCGTTCCTATCCGGCCCTTTTCGACACCCTGATGGCGGGCCGGGTGGTCCGGCCCGGCCATGGCCGCCATCCCCGGCTGCAAATCCTGGGGCTGATGGAAGCGCGCCTTCTCCACGCCGACGTGATGATCCTCGGGGGCTTGAACGAAAACACCTGGCCGCCCGAGGCCAAGGCCAACCCGTGGATGAGCCGCCCGATGATGACCGCCTTCGGGTTGCCCGTTCCGGAGCGGCGCATCGGTCTGGCGGCGCACGATTTCACCCAGGCTTTTTCGGCCCCCCGCGTTTTCCTGACCCGCGCCGCGCGCATCGAAGGGACGCCCAGCGTCCCGTCGCGCTGGCTGCTCAAGTTGGAGAACCGCTTGCTCGGCATGGAAGACGCCTTGCCGGGCGATACCCGGTGGCTCGGCCTTTACGGCCTGCTCGACCGCGCCCCCGGCCCGCCCGCCCTCATTGCCCCGCCCGAACCCAAGCCCCCCGTTGGCGCCCGCCCGCGACGGCTGTCCGTCACCCAAATAGAAACCTGGATCCGCGATCCCTACGCCGTTTACGCCCGCATGGTCTTGGGCCTGAGACCCCTGGACCCCCTCGACGCCGACCCCGGCGCGGCGGAGCGCGGCACCTTCATCCACGACGCCCTGGAACGTTTCGTCCGCGAGTTCCCCGAAGACCTTCCCCAAACGGCCCTGGACCGGTTGGTCCAAATCGGCGAGGACGTTTTCCGGGAACACCTGACGCGTCCCGGCGTGCGCGCTTTCTGGTGGCCCCGATTCGAACGCATCGCCCACTGGTTCGTCGACTGGGAACGCCAAAGGCGCGGGCAGGGCCGGAAGAACCTCGCCGTCGAGGCGACCGGCCGCCTGGTTATCGCCGCGCCCGCGGGCGACTTCACCTTGACCGCCCGGGCCGATCGCATCGACGCGCTGGCCGGCGGCGGGCTTTCGATCATAGATTATAAGACCGGGACAATCCCGACATTCAAACAGGACAAAAGTGGATTTTCCCCTCAGCTCAGCCTGGAAGCGGCAATGGCCTCGAAGGGGTGCTTCGAAGGCCTGGATGCGAAAGATGTTGAGGAACTCGCCTATATCAAACTATCGGGCGGACGCATTCCCGGCAAGGAAACGGCCCTGAAACAGGACGTTGGAGAAACCGCCGCCGACTCTCTTTCGGGGCTAACGAAACTTATCGCCACCTTCGACTTCCCCGAAACCCCATACCGGTCGCGCCCCCGGCCCATGTTCGAAAACCGCTACGGCGATTACGATCATCTGGCCCGGGTCAAGGAATGGTCGTCTGGCGATGGAGAGGCCGAGTGACTGAAATCCGCCCCCCTCCCCGCCATCAACGCTCCGGGAGTCAAATTCAGGCAGCCAATCCGGAACAATCGATCTGGGTAACGGCCAATGCCGGTACGGGCAAGACTCAAGTTCTCACAGACAGAATCCTGAGGTTACTCCTCACGGGCGTTAAACCGGAACGCATTTTGTGTCTTACGTTTACCAAGGCCGCGGCCGCCGAAATGGCCAACCGGCTGAGCGCGCGACTGGGCCTGTGGGCGGCGGCGGACGAAGACGCCTTGGAAGAAAGCCTGCGCGGCCTTTTGAGCCGCCCCCCTGATGACGAGGAAAAAAAGGCCGCGCGCAGGCTTTTCGCCGAGACCCTGGACGCCCCGGGCGGCCTTAAAATCCGGACCATTCATTCCTTCTGCGAATCCCTTCTCGGCCGGTTCCCCTTGGAGGCGGGCGTCGCGCCGCATTTTTCCGTCATCGATGAACGGACGGCGGCTGAAATGCGCCGTGAAGCCAGGGACCGGGTTTTCAGGAACGCCTTCGACACCGGTCAGGCGGAACTGACGGGCGCGCTGGAACATCTCTCGGGCCTGGTCGATGAAGACGGCTTCACCCGCCTGATGGGGGAATTGGCAGGCCAAAGCGGCCATTTAAGCCGCCTGATCGGGTGGCGCGTCTCCTTGGAAGGCGTCATCGGCGCGGCGTGGAACGCGCTCGGCCTAAGCGGGGACGAAAGCCCGGAAAGCATCCTCGAAAAAGCCGCGAGCGAAACGGACCACGCGGCGCTCGGCCAAGCCGCGAAAGCCCTGGAGCGGGGGTCGAACGCCGACAAAAGCCGGGCGTTGGCCCTTCGTTCCTGGATGAAGGGCGGCCATCCCGGCATTTTCATAAATGATTATGCGCCCGTCTTCCTGACCAAAGCGGGGCCGCCGAGGGCCGAAAGGAACCTGATCACCAAGGCCGCACAGAAAACAGACGCCCAGGCGCTGCCCATCCTGCGGGCCGAGCAAGAACGGGTGGCCGCGATCGCCGACCGGCTCAAGGCCTTGGCGGCGGGGAAAGCGACGGCGGCATTGCTACGCCTTGGCGCGGCTTTGCTGCGGTCCTATGCCGCATTGAAGGAAAACGGGGCTTTTCTCGATTACGACGACCTGATCGGCAAGGCCCAGGGCCTGTTGGCGGACGGGGTTGGGGCGTCATGGGTCCATTATAAGCTCGACGGCGGCCTCGATCATATCCTGGTCGACGAGGCCCAGGACACCAGCCCGGAACAATGGGCGGTGATCAAGGCGCTCGCCGGAGACTTTTTCTCGGGCCTCGGCGCACAGGAAGGCAAACGCACGTTTTTCGCCGTCGGCGACGAAAAACAATCCATCTACGGTTTCCAAGGCGCCGATCCTGATGAATTCAACATCACGAGGAATCTCTTTGGAGACTGGGTTAGAGGAATTGGTGGGGATTGGCGTCCGGTCGAATTGGAACAATCCTACCGCTCCACCCAAGCCGTACTCAAAGCCGTGGACGAGGTTTTCCAAAACGAGCAAGCCCGCGACGGGCTGAGCGCCACCGGCCAACCGATCATCCATCACACCAACCGGGCGGGCCAGGGCGGTCTGGTCGAGGTCTGGCCGGCCGTGCCAGCGGTGGAAGACTCCCCGGCGGCCCCCTGGGACGCGCCGCTCGACCAGGTCTCGGCCATGAGCCCCGAAGCGCGTTTGGCCGACCGCATCGCCGGGCGCATAGGGGACTGGCTTGAAGACGGCGCCGTTCTGGAATCGGCGGGGCGGCCGATCCGGCCCGGAGACATTATGATCCTGGTGCGCAGGCGCGGGCCTTTCGCCCAGGAAATGGTCCGCTGCCTGAAACAGCGCTCCATCCCCGTCGCCGGGAGCGACCGCATGGTGCTCTGCGAGCAACTGGCCGTCATGGACTTGATCGCCTTGGGCCGTTTCCTGCTTCTTCCCCATGACGACCTGACGCTGGCCGTCGTCCTTAAAAGCCCGCTTTTCGGGTTTAACGACGACGACCTGTTCGCCCTGGCTTACGGTCGCAAAGGGCCTTTGTGGTCGGCGATGAAGGAAAAACGGGGGGACGATCCCCGCTTCGAACAAGCCTGCGGCGAGCTTTCATCGCTGCTATCCGGGGCCGATTTCAAGCCACCCTTCGAATTCTATTCGGACCTCCTGGGGCCGCGCGGCGCGAGGAAAAAACTGCTTGCCCGCCTCGGCCCCGAAGCCGCCGACCCCATGGACGAGTTCCTGTCGCTCGCCCTCGATTACGAACGCGAACACGTCGCCTCCCTGGAAGGCTTCCTGCATTGGATGGAAACGGGAGAAACCCAGGTCAAACGGGATCTGGAACACGGCCGCGAAGAGGTCCGGGTCATCACCGTACACGGGTCCAAGGGACTGCAATCGAACATCGTCTTCCTGCCCGATACCTGCGGCGTTCCCGACCCCGGGTTCGACCCCCGCCTGCTCCGGGACGACGAAAACGGCTGTCTTTTTTACCGTTCGGAAAGCAAGGCGGCCACGCCGGACCACCTTTCCAGGCTGCGCGACGGGGCGCGCCTCAAGATCGAGAGGGAATACCGCAGGCTGCTTTACGTGGCCATGACGCGGGCCAGGGACCGGCTTTACGTCTGCGGCTGGGAAGGGAAAAAAGGCCGGGCCGAAGGGTGCTGGTACGACCTGATCGAGGGCGCGTTAAAAGACGCGGAAGGCGTTGAGGCCATTCCATCCGAAGACGGCGACGTCCTGCGCCTGACGTGCGAACAAAACGAGGACCCAGAAATCGACGCCCGGGCCGATACCCGAGAACCCGAAGAAACCGTTTTACCCGCCTGGGCGAGGACACCCGCTCCGCCCGAGCCCGAACCGGCCCGCCCGCTGGCTCCCTCGCACATGGAAGACGACGAACCGCCGCTAACATCCCCCATCGCCGCCGATAACGGCAGGCGTTTCAAGCGCGGCCGCCTTATTCATCGTCTCCTGCAAAGCCTGCCGGACATTCCCGCCAAAGACCGTGAAAAGGCCGCACGCGCCTTCCTCGCCCGGCCCGTCAACGGCTTGGAGCAAGACCAGCAAGAAGAAATCGCCGCCGAGACCCTCAAGGTTCTCGGCCATCCGGACCATGCCGAGCTTTTCGAGGCGACCGGAAAGGCCGAGGTTTCCTTGATCGGACAGGTCGCGGGGCGGGTCGTATCGGCCCGCCTGGACCGGCTCGTGGTCTCGGGAAGAACCGTCAGCGTCATCGATTTCAAGACCAACCGTCCGCCGCCGAAAACCCCCGAAACCGTACCCGCCGCCTATCTCCGCCAAATGGCGCTTTACCGCGAAGCGCTCGTGAACATCTATCCCGATTGCCCGGTGCGCGCGTTTCTGCTGTGGACGGACGGCCCCCATCTGATGGAGCTTCCCACCGCCTTGCTCGATGCGCAGATTCCCCGGCCGTGATCCCACGCTTGACGGGCCGCCGGGGCCTGCCTACATTTACCGCGGCCGCCACGTGGATATGCCGGGTTTAATGTATTGCCGGGGAAATATTAGTTAACGTATTGATAGGATTGAATTAATGCCGAAAGCAGTCACCGATAGCTCCTTCGAGACCGATGTTATCAATTCTCAAACGCCGGTTATCGTCGATTTCTGGGCGGAATGGTGCGGCCCGTGCAAACAGATCGCCCCGGCCCTGGAAGAGTTGGCGAGCGAAATGTCCGACAAGCTTGTCGTCGCCAAGATCAACATCGACGAAAATCCTTCGACGCCGTCGAAATTCGGCGTTCGTGGAATCCCGACCTTGATGCTTTTTAAGGACGGTCAAGTCGCCGCCACCAAGATCGGCGCGATGCCGAAAAGCAAGCTGGTCGAATGGGTCAATTCGGTCCTTTGAAACTATCAGCCGTTGTCCTTCAAAACCGATCCGGCCAGATAAAGCGACCCGCAGATTAGAATCCGCCCGGGTTCGGGGGCCGTCGCGGCAATATCCTTTACCGCCTGGAAAACGCCCTCGGACGGGGCCGCTTCGATGCGCCAGGTCCGCCCCGCCTCGGCCAGCGTTCCGGCCCCAAGGCATCCCGCCGCGCCCGGAATCCCGACCGTGCGCAACAGGGCGACCTTCCCCTCCAGGGGCTTGAGGAAAGCTTCCGGATCCTTGCCTTCCATCATGCCCAGGATCAGATGCATTGGGCGTTTGCGCCAAGCCCGGTAATGCTTGGCGATGGCCTCGGCGGCGGCCGGGTTGTGCCCCCCGTCGAGCCAAAGCTCCCAACCCTCGGGAAGGCTTTCGGGCAAGGGGCCTTGCGTCAGTCTTTGCAGGCGTCCCGGCCATTGCACCGTTTTCAGGCCCAGGGACAGGGCCGCGTCGGGAACATCGAACCCCGGCAACCGCTTGGCGGCCGCCACCGCGAGGCCCGCGTTGCGGTGCTGGTGGGTTCCGGCGAGTGCGGGCGGGGGAAGGTCCAGACGCCTCTCGCCGCTCTCGAAAATCAAGCCCTTGGGGGCCTTGCGGACGAACCAGTCCTTGCCCTCGGCATATAGGGGCGCGCCGATTTCCCTGGCCTGCCCGGCGACCAGCTTGTCCGTCTTGCGGCCCTGGGCCGCGGTCACGCAGGGAGTTCCGGGTTTCATGATCGCGGCTTTCTCCCGGACAATTTTCCCGATGTCGTCACCGAGGAATTTCTGGTGATCCATGGAGATGGGGGTGAGGATACACAGCGCCGGTTTTTTAATCACCGACGTCGCGTCCAGGCGGCCTCCCAACCCCGTTTCCAGCAAGACGATGTCGGCCGGATGCCGGGAAAAAGCCAGAAACGCGGCGACGGTCGTGATCTCGAAGAACGTAATGGGGTCACCGCCGTTGGCCGCCTCGCATTCTTCCAGGGTCTCCCTCAAGGCGTCGTCTTCGATCAGGCTTCCGGCCAAGCGGATGCGTTCGTTGAAGCGCACCAGATGGGGCGAGGTGTAGGCGTGAACGCGAAGCCCGGCGGCTTCCATGATTGCGCGTAAAAAAGCGACGACGGACCCCTTGCCGTTTGTGCCCGCCACATGGACAACCGGGGGTAGATTTTTATGGGGGTCGTTCAGGCGTCCCAAGAGGCTTTCGACGCGGTCCAGGCCAAGGTCGATAAGCTTTGGGTGCAGCCGCGACACCCTTTCCAGTATGGCGTCGCTACTCAGGGGGGCGGTCCTCGACGATTTCGGACGGGATATCGAGCTGGATTTGTTCGCCCGGCATGGGCAAAATATCGGCCGACGGACCCGGGTTGCGCAACAGCTTGATAACCCGGACCAGGGTGTCGCGAAGATCGTGGCGATGAACGACCATATCGATCATGCCGTGGTCCAGCAGATATTCGGATCTCTGAAATCCTTCGGGGAGTTTCTCGCGGATGGTCTGTTCGATAACGCGCGCGCCCGCGAAACCGATAACCGCGCCGGGCTCGGCCATGGCGATATCGCCGAGCATGGCGAACGACGCGGTGACGCCGCCGGTGGTCGGATCGGTCAGGACGACGATATAGGGCAACCCGGCGTCACGCACTTCCTCGACCGCGATGGTGGTTCGCGCCAACTGCATCAGCGAGACGATCCCTTCCTGCATGCGGGCCCCGCCGGAAGACGGAATAACGACAAAGGCCGCGTCCTGGACGACGGCGAGCCGCGCCGCGGCGAGCAATCCCTCGCCGACGGCGGCCCCCATGGAGCCCCCCATAAAACCGAAGTTAAGCGCCGCGCAGACCACGTTCGCCCCCCCCATGGCGCCGTGGGCCACCAGCAAAGCGTCCCGGTCGCCGGTAAGGCTCTGATAGTCCTTCAGCCTGTCGGTATATTTCTTGCGGTCGCGGAATTTCAGGGGATCGACGGCGACCTCGGGCAATTCGATCGTTTGGTATTCCCCGTTATCGAACAACATCTCAAGGCGTTCCTTGGCGCCTAAGCGCATGTGGTGGCCGCAGTACTGGCAGACGCGCTGGTTCTTCTCCAGATCCCGGTGGAAGATCATGCCTTCGCACTTGGGACACTTGCGCCACAGGTTGTCCGGGATTTCCTTCTGCCCGCCGACCAACTCGCGAAGCTTCGGACGAACGAAATTTTTCAACCAATTCATGTTTTTAACCAATCCATAGCCACCGCTCCATCACCGGCGCGCGTCCCGCACGCCGTTTCCCAGGTCCTCTGCGAAGTCTAGCACGGATTTAACCAGATCGGGACCGGGCTTTCCGTTTTCATCGAGATTCTCGACGACCTTGTCGACCAGGGCCGAGCCGACGACCACGGCGTCCGCCACGCGCGCGACACGGGCGGCCTGATCGGGCGTCTTGATTCCGAAGCCGACGGCGATGGGCAAACTGGTGTGGCGGGCGATCCGTTTAACCGCCGCCTCGATATCG
>VAPH01003846.1_pt1 | contig 26647 bp, 21 predicted proteins | sample 3393861 | NCBI WGS metagenome assembly VAPH01 (sample SAMN08290439, study PRJNA428436) | hydrothermal vent metagenome | isolation source: Deep-sea hydrothermal vent chimney | place: Atlantic Ocean: South-mid Altantic Ridge | reverse complement strand
CAATTGGACCCGACGACCTATTCCTCGCAACTCATCTGGCTCGGCCTGACCTTCGCCGCGCTCTATTTCCTGATGTCCTCGGTCGCCCTACCCCGCATCGGCCGGGTTCTGGAAGAACGCCGTCACCATATCGAGGGCCACCTTGCGAAAGCGGAACGCCTGAAAGACGATGCGGAAGCCGCCGCGCGGTCATACGAAAAGGCCTTGGCGGAAGCCCGCTCCAAAAGCCGTGAGGCGATTCTCGCCGCGCGGGAGGCCACGACCCGCGAGGCCCATGAAAAACAAGCCGAACTGGCCGCGCGTCTCGGCGTCAAGGTAAACGCCGCCGAAGACGCCATTGCGAAAGCGCGCGACACGGCGCTGGCCTCGGTCGGAACGCTCGCCGCCGAAATCTCCCGAACCGCCGCGCAGAAACTCGCCGGGCTGGACTTCGGCGAGGACGAGGCCGCGGCGGCGGTGGCCGAGGTTCTGAAAGAGGAGAACGGGAAGTGACGGCCTGGGCAGCGGAAGCGACGCAAAAAGCCGCCGAAGGCCCGCATCCCGGGCCGTTCTACACGGACCCGGAATTCCTGGTCGCGGTCGCCTTCATACTTCTGGTCGCGTTGGTCTTCAAAAGGGGCGTGGTCTTGATTACGACGGCGCTCGACGCCAGGGCCAACACCATTTCCAGGCGGATCGAGGACGCCACCAAACTCCATGAAGAAGCCCAGGACCTGCTGGCGTCTTATGAACGCAAGCAACGCCAAGCGGAAAAAGACGCCGGGGACATCATAGACCGCGCCCGGGCCGAAGCGGGCCTGCTGGCTGAAAAAGCGGCCAAGGACTTAGAAGAATCCCTGGACCGCCAGGAAAGAATGGCCGCCGAAAGGATCGCCCAAGCCGAGGCCCAGGCGCTCAAGGATGTCCGGGACAGCGCCATCGACTTGGCCGTCGAAGCGGCCAGGCGCTTGCTGGCGGAAAAAATTCCACAAGACAAAGCCGACGACATGATCGACGACGCCATCGAGGAACTGCCCGATAAACTTCATTGACCCCCGACCATCTTCAGCCAGGCGTCCTCGTCGAGCGTGACGACGCCGAGCGCCTCGGCCTTCTTGGCCTTGGACCCGGCGTCCGCGCCGACGACCACATAATCGGTCTTTTTCGAAACCGATCCGGCGACCTTCGCCCCCAGAGCCTCCGCTCGGGCCTTGGCTTCGCTCCGCGTCATGGAAGAAAGCGTTCCGGTCAGCACCACGGTCTTGCCCGCCAGCGGCGACCCGGAGGCATCGGGCGCGATAAAATCCTCGATGGTCAACACGCTTTCCAGATCGTCGAGCACGGCGCGGTTATGGTCCTCGGCGAAGAAAGCCAGAAGATCATCGGCCACCAAGGGGCCTATTCCGTCGATGGCGAGCAATTCGTCATAAGCCTCGCACTCGCGGTCTTGCGCCGCCGTCATGGCCCGGACCCAAGACTTATAAGATCCGTATTGCTTGGCAAGCAGGCGGGCGGTCGCTTGACCCACCTGGCGAATGCCAAGGGCGTAGATGAAGCGTTCCAGGGATATGGTCCGACTTTTGGCGATGGCGTTGAAGAGATTTTCAGCCGACTTGCCGCCCCATCCCTCGCGCTCGGCAATTTCTTCGGCCCGGCTTTCCAGGCGGAAGATATCGGCGGGCGTTTCGATCAATCCGTCTTTCCAGAATGTCTCGATATGCTTACCCCCAAGCCCTTCGATATCAAAGGCGTTTCGGGAAACGAAATGCTTCAACCGCTCGACGGCCTGGGCCGGGCAGATCAGGCCGCCGGTACACCGCCGCGCCACCGCGCCGTCTTCGCGCGGGGCCAAGCTGGCGCAATCGGGGCAACGGTGGGGGAATTGATAAGGGCGGCTGCCGCCGGGCCGGTGGTCCAGGACCACCGAGACCACTTGGGGGATGACGTCCCCGGCCCGCCTGACGACCACCGTATCGCCTTCGCGGATATCCTTGCGCGCGATTTCGTCTTCGTTGTGAAGGGTGGCGCGCGAAACGACGACGCCGCCCACCGTGACGGGCTGCAATTCGGCGACCGGGGTCAGGGTTCCCGTCCGGCCCACCTGGATGGTGATGGATTTCAGGACCGTCGTCGCCTTTTCGGCCGGAAACTTATGGGCCACGGCCCAGCGTGGGGCCCGGCTTACGGCGCCCAGCCGGTCCTGCCAATCGATGCGGTTGACCTTATAGACGACGCCGTCGATGTCATAATCAAGAAGGGCGCGCATGGCTTCGGTATCCCGGTAAAAGGCCAGGCACTCTTCCGCGCCCGGCAAGACTTTCGCCAGGGGATTGGGCCGGAAGCCCCAGCGGCGAATTTTATTGAAAAAGTCCCATTGGGTATGGGCCATGGGGTCGCTGACCTCGCCCCATCCGTAAGCGAAAAAGCTTAAAGGGCGTTTCGCGGTAACGGCGGGGTCGAGTTGACGCAAGGATCCGGCCGCCGCGTTGCGCGGATTGGCGAAAACCTTTCCGCCTTCTTTTTCCCGGCGCGCGTTCAAGGCCTGGAAATCGGTCTTGGTCATGTAGACCTCGCCCCTTATTTCAAGCACATGGGGGACGGCGCCGAAAACGACCTTGGGAACGTCGTCCATGGTATCGAGGTTGTTGGTGACGTCTTCGCCGGTGACCCCGTCGCCGCGGGTCGCCGCCCGGACCAGCCGCCCGCCCTCATAACGGAGCGACAGGGAAAGCCCGTCGATCTTAGGCTCGGCGACGACCTCGACCGGCTCGTTTTCGCCTAGGCCCAGGAAACGACGAACGCGGGCGAAGAAATCCCTAACGTCGTCGTCGCTAAACGCATTGCCCAGCGACAGCATGGGCTTGGCGTGGGTGACCTTGGAAAATCCGTCCGCAACGGGCGCGCCTATTCTTTTCGATGGGCTGTCGGGGCGAATAAGATCCGGGAACAGGGCTTCGATGGCTGTGTTGCGGGCCCGCAGGGCGTCATAGTCGGCGTCCGAAATCGTGGGCGCGTCTTCTTGATGGTAGGCGCGGTCGTGAAAGGAGATTTCCCCGGCCAGGGATTTCAGTTCCATCGAGGCTTCGAGCGGCGTCAGGTCTTCCGGCGCGACGGCCCGCAATTCCCCGTTCACGACGCCCGTCCCCCGGCGGACAGGCCGAGCAGGCTTTCAGCCGCCGCGCGGGCCTCGTCGGTGATATGGGTTCCCGCCAGCATACGCGCGATTTCCTCCCTGCGCTCGGCCTCGTCCAAATGATCGACGGTGGTCAGCACCCCGCCGCCGGCCACGGTCTTGGATACCTTCAAATGGGAATTCCCACGGGCCGCCACTTGCGGGGAATGGGTCACCACCAGAACCTGAACATCGCCCGCGAGGCCGGCCAAACGCTCGCCGACGGCGCTCGACACACCGCCGCCGATGCCGGTGTCCACTTCATCGAAAACCAGCGTCGGCACCGGATCGGCCTGGGCCAGGACCACCTTGAGCGCCAGCATGAAACGGGCCAGTTCCCCGCCCGATGCGATTTTATTCAACGGCCCCGGCGGCGCGCCCGGATTGGTGGCGACCTCGAAGGCGATCCTGTCGCGGCCCTTTTCGCCCCAATCGGCCTCGTCCAAATCAACGACCCGGGTGACGAAAACGGCGCGGCCCAGTTTCAGCGGGTCGAGTTCGCGGGCCATGGCCCCATCCAGCCTGACCGCCGCTTCCCGGCGGGCCCGGGTCAAGGCCTGGGTCCTTTCGACATAAGCTTGGCGCAACTTTTTTTCATCTCTTTTTAAAGCCTCGAGATGGGCGTCCCCATGTTCGAGCGCGGCTAATTTCAACGCCATGTCTTCGAGCACGGCGGCCAGCCCGTCGGGGGCGACGTTGTGCTTGCGCGCCAGCGCGCGGAGGGAAAAAAGGCGTTCCTCCACCGTTTCCAGGGCTTCGGCGTCGGGGTTCAGTTCCCGGCCCGCCCGTTCTAATTGGGCCAAGCCTTCGGCCACCTCGGACGCCGCCTTATCGAAGGCCTCGATGGCCCCGTCCAATCGCCCTTCGGCCTTCTCGGCCATTCTTTCAAGGTCGCGGAGAGCCGCCCGCAGGGACGACTCGACGCCACGCCCCGTTTCCATCTCGGCGGCGGCATGGTTCAGGGCTTCCATCAACTTCTCGCCGTTCATCAAAAACGTCCGGCGCGCCGCCAGGGTTTCTTCTTCGCCAATTTGAGGCGCGAGCGCGGAAAGCTCGTCGAGGCAATGGCGCAAGTATTCCTCGTCCCGGCGGGCGGCGTGTAAGGCGATTTCGGCGTCGGCCCTGGCTTCGAAAGCCCGTTTCCAGTCCAGATATGCGTCTCGAACCCTTTTTACCGTGGGCCCCAGCCCGCCATGGGCATCGAGCAAATCCCCGTGCATCCCTACCTTGAGCAAGCGTTGGCTTTCGAATTGCCCGTGCACCTCGACCAGTTCATCGCCAAGGCTGCGCAAAAGGGCGGCGCTAACCGGTTGATCGTTGACGAAAGCCCGCGAACGCCCGTCCGCATCCAGCGTCCGGCGCAGGATCAGGTCTTCTCCTTCAAATTCAAGGCCCTGTTCGTCGAGCAATTCCCGCAGGGTTTTATCTTGTTCGCCAAGATCGAAAACCGCCGCGACGATTGCTTGATTTGCGCCGTGACGGACGAGGCGTTTCTCGGCCCGCCGTCCCAAGGCCAGCCCCAAGGCGTCCAGCAAAATGGATTTACCCGCCCCCGTCTCCCCGGTCAGGACCGAAAGGCCGGACCGGAAGGAAATATCCAGGCGGTCGATAAGAACGACGTCCCGGATAGACAGGCTGCGCAGCATTCCGGTTCCTACCAGATCTGATACCAGGGTTTTTCGGTTTTCGGCTTTGGCTTTTCCGCCGCGCCGGGCTTTACGGCCGACTTGGCCTTAGGTCCCACGACCTCGTCGCCCGGCATGCCTTGGGGGGGACGCGGCGTATCGGATTTCCAGAATTTATACCAAAAACCGTCCTTATCCGGATCGATGGGCGCACTGCGTACGACCGGTTTGTCGGACTTCCAGAATTCGTACCATGAAGAGGTTTCCGGCGGCCTTACCCGTGTGTTTTCGACCAGTTCATAGGCGTCGATATACCATTCGCTGCCGGGGAAATTATAGCCGAGAACCGCCGCCGTCTTCCGCGCCTCTTCCTTGAGGCCGAGGGCGACGTATGATTCGATGATTCGCAACAGGGCTTCGGGAACGTGTGTCGTCGTTTGGTATTCATCGACGACCCGCTTGAACCGGTTGATGGCAGCCAGATAATGCTTCTGTCTCAAGTAATAGCGCCCGATATCCATCTGCTTTCCCGCCAAGTGATCGTACGTCAGGTCGATCTTGAGCTTGGCGTCCTTGGCGTATTTGCTCTTGGGGAAGCGGGCGATCAACTCACGCATGGTTTGCAGCGCCAATTGGGTCATTTTCTGGTCGCGGGTAACATCGGAAATCTGTTCGTAATAGCTCAACCCCTTCAGGTAATAGGCATATGCCACATCCCTGTTCGAAGGGTGAAGCTGAATGAAGCGGTCGAGCGATATAATGGCGTCGTCGTAGTTGTTGTCCTGATAATAGCTGTATGCGGCCATCAATTGCGCCTTGGTGGCCCAGGCCGAATAGGGATGTTGGCGCTCGACTTCATCGAATAATTTGGCGGCGTCGTTGAAGTATTCCTGTTCAAGGACTTTCATGGCTTCATTGTAGATTTCATCGACGGGCCGCTCCACATAGCCGCCCACGTCGTCTTCGGTCACGCAAGCGGAAACCGAAAACAAGGCCATGGACAAAATAAGGGCGGTGTGAAAGGCGCGAGGAGTCATCTTTGGCATGGGCAGCTTCGAGTATCCGCTACACGGCCCGGCGGACGATCCGCCGGAATCCGTTACGCCCGGACTATATCACGCCGACACCGGGTCCACGCAACGCCGAAGCGGAAGTTTTAAGCGAAGATTTAATTTATCGGAAAGAATCAGGCCAAGGCGGCTGCGGAAGGAACGGCTTCCCCGGACCAGGCGTCGGCGGCGGTCACGTCGGCCTCATCGCTACCCAATACGTCGTAGCTCCAGGCGCCGGGATCGGCGAACAAGGCCTGCAAGACTTTGTTGTTGGCGTCATGGCCGGAACAAATCCCGTCGAACCTGCCGATAACGGGCGCGCCCGCGAGGTAAAGGTCGCCGACGGCGTCCAAAGCCTTGTGGCGGACGAATTCATCATCGAAGCGCAATCCGCCTTCATTGAGAATCCTACCGCCGCTGATGATGATGGCGTTATCCAGGGAACCGCCCCTGGCCAAGCCCGCAGCGCGCAATTTCTCGGCGTCGTGGAGGAAGCCGAAGGTCCTGGCGCGGGCGAGTTCCTTTTTAAAGGAACCTTTCGCCAAACCTAAGGAAATGGTTTGGTGGGAAATCGCCTGATTATCGAAATCGATTTCGAAGGAAAGAGAGAACCCATCGGCCGGAGACAGCGTGGCGGTCCGGAATCCGTCGCGGATGGAAATGGGTTTTTCGATTCTGATGAAGCGCCTCGGCTCGTCCTGTTCCTGAACGCCCGCGCATTCGACGAGGAAAACAAAAGGAGCGGAGCTTCCATCCATAATGGGGACTTCCGGTCCGTTGATCTCGATCAGGGCGTTGTCGATCCGGCACCCGGCCAAGGCGGCCATAAGGTGTTCGACCGTACCGACGGTTACGCCGTCTTCGTTGCCGAGCACGGTGCACATGCGGGTATCGACGACCCGATCCCAAGAGGCCGGAATAAAAGCGCCGCCGCCCGCAATATCGGTCCGCCTGAAAACAATGCCGGCGCCGCAAGCCGCGGGCTTCAGGGTCATGACGACTTTGTCGCCGGAATGAAGCGCGACGCCCTTACACGAAATCTTGCTTTTAAGGGTCCGCTGCGCGACGAACATTCCACCCGTGGGGATGGAGCGGTCCTTGAGAAATTCCGGCTTTTGGATTTTTGTCTCCCCCCCCATGCTCACCTGTTCTTCCGTTTTTAGACTTACTTCTTTAGTCTTGTTTTTCCTTGGGCCTTTGTTTTTCCCCGCTTACGCCACCCGGCGTCAGATTAAACTGGGAAAGTTTTTACTTCTTATCAAAAGCATCTCGCCCGAGGATAAAAGAAAAGCAAAAAGAAAGCCTCGAGGACATGTCTACCAACACCCCCCGAAGCTTTCAAATCACTCTTTGTTTCCGAATGTTACTCTTTTTTTCCTTACCGGATCAGTTCGCCTGCCTGCGCAGGAAAGCGGGGATGTCGAGAAGATCTTCCTCGCCATCGCTTGCGGTTATCCGATCCGACGGGTTGAGCCCGCCGAGTTGGTCCTGGCCGGCGGGGACGGGTTTCACCGTTTGAACGGGGGCCCCGTGGGGTTGGTGGCGAGCGACCGGTTGGACCTTGTGTTTCTCGGCCTTGTCCTCCGCGGGCTGGCGGTTTCCGGTTACCCGTTTAAACAGGCTCAGCCTTTTCTTCGCCGGTTTCCCTGGCGCTTCGGGTTTCCGGCCTTTCGCGCCGTTCGACATTGCCGCGACGGCGTAAGGATCAGGCTCGGCGCTGCCCTCCGGCGCTTGGGGTTCCGCCGGGGCGGGCGGAATGAAGGCATCGTGTGCGCCCACGGAAGGCGTCGCCGGCGGGGGAGACCCTCGATCTTTTTCAAGATCCCTCTCAATGGTCTTCTTGGCCATGGCCACCGCGGCGGGCGGTTCGGCGGCCTCGGCGCTCACGGCTACGGGCTCGGGTTGGGGCGCAAAAGCCTGGGCCGCTTCCCGGCTTTCGTCTTCCGCCGCCGGCGGGTTTTTTTCGGGTTCCACGTCCGGGGCCGTCGCCTCTTTCCCGCCGGTCAGGTTATAGAGCGTGGGCGCGGGCATCTTGGCCAGGTTCGAATCCATGCCGGTGGCGACGACCGAAACCCTCATCTTGCCTTCCAGGGTTTCATCGAAGGTCGACCCGAAGATGATATAGGCCTCCGTGTCGACTTCGGAGCGGATACGGTTCGCCGCTTCGTCGGCTTCGAACAACGTCATGTCCATGCCGCCGGTAATGTTGATGAGAACGGCCTTCGCCCCCTTCATCGACGTGTCGTCGAGAAGCGGGTTGGAAATAGCGGCCTCGGCGGCATCCAGGGCGCGGCGTTCGCCTTCGGCTTCGCCCGTCCCCATCATCGCCTGGCCCATTTCGCTCATGACCGAACGGATGTCGGCGAAATCGAGATTAATCAGCCCCGGCATCACCATCAGATCGGTAATCCCACGGACGCCCGAATAGAGCACTTCGTCGGCCATGTTGAAGGCGTCGGCAAAGGTGGTTTTCTCGTTGGCGACCCGGAACAGGTTTTGGTTGGGAATGACGATCAAGGTATCGACGTATTGCTCAAGCTCCTTGATCCCTTCTTCGGCCAAATTCATCCGGTGAGCGCCCTCGAAATCGAAGGGCTTGGTGACGACGCCGACGGTCAGAATGCCGTGTTCGCGGGCGGTTCGCGCAATGACCGGTCCCGCGCCCGTTCCCGTCCCTCCGCCCATTCCGGCGGCGATGAAGGCCATGTTCGAGCCCTTCAGCTGTTCGGCGATTTCCTCGATCGCTTCCTCGGCGGCGTCCCGGCCCACATCGGGCCGCGACCCCGCGCCGAGCCCTTGGGTGATTGAAACGCCGAGTTGGATGCAGCGGTCCGTCCTGGCCCCGGCCAAGGCCTGGGCGTCCGTGTTGGCGACGACGAAATCGACGCCTTCCAGTTCCGACTGGATCATGTTGTTGACCGCGTTTCCGCCGGCTCCGCCCACACCGATAACGGTGATGCGGGGTTTCAGTTCAGGTGTTCCGTTTGTATCCGGAACGCTCAGGTTGATGGTCATGTCGTCCTCCATTGTAAAAATCCTTTAACTGCTGTGGCGGGAACGCATGGCGCCGTTCTTCGCCGTAAAAATGTGGCCCGGTTTTCCCCTGTGGTTGGTGTCATGGTCTTTCTCCCCTGCTTAAAAATTCTCGCGTAGCCATTGTCCGATGCGGCCGAAACGGCCGCCCTGGTCCTTGAACGGATGGCCGTTTCCTTTGGCCACCTTCCTTGGGTTGTCGGCGGTGTAGGCCAAGAGGCCCGCGCATGTGGCGAATGCCGGTCCGGCGACCGCTTCGGCCATTCCTTCGAACGGCTTCGGGCGGCCCAAACGGACCTGTTTGTCGAGGATTTGTCCCGCCAGTTCCCTGACGCCCGGCAACTGGGAGGCCCCGCCCGTCAGAACGACCCGGCGGCCGGCGGTTTTATCGAACCCGGCGGCTTCCAGGCGGGCGCGCACCATTTCGAACGTTTCCTCCAGCCTGGGCCTGATGACCCCGACCAGCATGGAGCGCGGCACCTGATTGGCGAGGGCCGTATCCTCCTCGCCGATCAAGGGAACCTTGATGATCTCGCGGTCGTCCGAGGAAGACGGGATGGCGCTGCCGTAGAGGGTCTTCATTCTTTCGGCATGGCTGAGCGGCGTCGACAGACCCACGGCGATATCGTTGGTGACATGCCCGCCGCCGACCGGAACGACGTCGGTATGGACCGGTTCGCCGTCGAAGAAAACGGCGATGGACGTCGTCCCCCCGCCCATGTCGATGCAGGTGACGCCCAGGGCTTTTTCATCATCGACCAGACAGGCGAGGGACGACGCGTAGGAAGAAACGACACGGTCCTCGACGTCGAGGTGACAGCGCGCGACGCAGGTGTCCAGATTTCGCAACGCCCCGGCGGCCGCGCTCACCACATGGAGGTTGACGCCGAGATTTTCACCGTAAAGCCCGCGCGGATCACGCACGCCCTTGTTGCCGTCGATGCTGTAGCCGACGGGAATGGCATGGATGATCTCGTGGTTCTCCGGATGGCCGTCGAGCAAGGGGCCGGGATTGAGGATTCTGCGCATATCGGCCTCGCCGATCTCGTGTCCGGCGATGGAGATCCTATAGGCGACCAGCCGGGATTGAGGCGATCCGGCGGACAGATTGACGATAACGTTGCGGATGTTTTCTCCGGCCATCTGCTCGGCCGTCTCGACCGTGGCCCGGATCGAGGCTTCCGCCGCCTCCATATCGACGATGCCGCCCGAGCGCAGCCCCCGGGACACCTGATGCCCGATACCGACCACCGTCAGCCCCCGTTTGGCTTCGGGCCGGGCGATAAAGCAACAGACCTTGGTCGTGCCCACGTCCAGCGCCGCGACCAAACCGCTCCGGCCCCTGTTCTGCGTTGATTTATTCATCCCCATTTGATCCGTTCTTTTTGGTTTCCAACTCAGGTTTCCCGTCCGGACGCCGCCGGCGGAAACGTCTCGGGCTTGTCCCGCCTTAATCTTTTCGCCGGGTTTTCACGCACGATCAGCCGATCGGGAACGCGCAGGTCCAGAACCTTTACCCCCCGGCCCAGAACCCGGTGAGAGCGTTCATATTCGGCCAACCGCGCCCAGGCCCGTTCCGGCGACTTCTCGGGCAAGCGGACATCAATCCCCCCGGCAAGGCGTAAATTCCAACGCCGGCCGCCCACCCAAACGGCCGACCTGACCATGGCCATCAAGCCGGGCTGTTTGCCGAGCATCTCGAGCAAGGCCGCCGCCTGTTCGGGAGCCCCTTTTCCGACGATGACGGGAAGGTCAGCGAAGCCCTCGACCCCTTCCTTCAAGATGACCGCGCCGTCCCGGCCGATCAGGGAGAAGCGGCCGTCCACCTGCCAAAGGGCCATGGGCGTGCGTTCCCTCACACGCAGGAAAACGGTGTCGGGAAGCATCCGTTCGACCGTCGCCGTCTTGACCCAGGACAGGCGCTCTATCCTTTTACGCGCTTCGCCTAGATCGAAGGCCAGTATGGGCGCGCCGCGTTCCAAGCGAACCGCTTCAAGCAATTCCTTGCGCGATGTTTTCTCCCTTCCGACGACCAGAATCTCATCGACCCTGAAGCCCGCCTCGCCCGAGAGCGCGATAAGGCCCCAACGGGCTTGCTCAAAGAGGCGAAGGGCCGTCCCGCCGCTCCAAAGCCACCAGCCACCGGCCAGGCCGGCCACCAGCGCCACGCCCGACACCGACGCCAGGAACCGGCGGCGTCGCCAAACCGGCACCACCTTGCGGCGCGGCGCGCCCCTTTTCCGGCCTTTCCCGGCATCGACGGCCTTGCCCGGCGTCCGGGCCTTCTTCCTTTTATCGCTCATGGGTCGCACTCCGCCTTCTCAACCATCCACGAGACGAGTTCGGGGAAACCGATCCCGACGGATTTGGCCTGTTCCGGAACCAGGGATGTCGGCGTCATGCCGGGTTGAGTATTGATTTCCAGGATCACCAGTTTCTCTCCGTCGGCCCTGAAATCGGCCCGCGACACGCCCCGGCAACCGAGGCTGCCATGGGCCAGGGCGGCGAGATGCAGGGCTTCTTCGTAGAGGCCGCGGGCGAGCTTTGCGGGCAGCGCGTGTTTCGATCCGCCCTGTTCGTATTTCGCGTCGTAATCGTAAAAACCCGGGCCGGTCGTGATTTCCGTGACGGCCAGCGGACGGCCGCCCACGACCGCCACCGTCAGTTCCTTGCCGGGAACGTATTCTTCGACCAAAACCGTCTTGCCGAAGGGCCAGCCCGTATCGGCGAAAGGAGCCTCGTTATCGCCCTCGCGCACCATATGGACGCCGACGCTGGACCCTTCGTTCAAGGGCTTGATGACATAGGGCCGGGCCATGACGTCACCGGAGAGGGCTTGTTCGTGGCTGACCACCTTGCCCGCCGCGACGTTCATTCCGGCGGCCTTGAAGATGTCCTTGGCCATGGGTTTGTCCATGGCCAGCGCGGAAGCGAGCAGGCCCGAATGGGTATAGGGAATATCGAGGATATTCAGCAGGCCTTGGATGCAGCCGTCTTCGCCGAAGCGGCCGTGAAGGGCGTTGAAGACCACGTCGGGCCGGGGATAAAGGCGGGTCAGCAAAGCCCCGGCGTCACGCTGGACGTCAATGGGCGTCACCCTGTAGCCCGCTTCCTGCAAGCCCTTGGAAACGGCGGCGCCGCTGATGAGCGAGACCTCGCGTTCGGCCGACCACCCCCCCATCAGAACCGCCACGTTCTTTATGTTTCGCCCGCTCATGACGCGCCCCCTTTCGCCGCGGTTCCCTTTGTCCCGTTTTCATTGGCATGAAGGCCCAAACGCCTGATTTCCCATTCCAGGACGACCCCCGTTTCCTCGGCGACGCGCCTCCTGATTTCCTCGCCCAGGCTTTCGATATCGGCGGCGGTGGCCTCGCCCGTGTTGAGAAGGAAATTGCAGTGTTTTTCCGAGACCTTGGCGCCGCCCCTGCTCAAGCCCCTGCACCCGGCGCGCTCGATCAACTCCCAGGCCTTGGCGCCGGGCGGATTGGCGAAAGTGCTTCCCGCCGTGGCCCGGCGGAAAGGCTGATTGACCTGCCGGGCCGCCTGAATCTCGTTCATTCGCCGGACGATTTCATTTTTATCGCCGGGACGGACCCGAAGGCGGGTGGAAATGAAAATCCAATCTTCCGGGACGGCGCTGCTGCGATAGGCGAACCCGAGATCGCTCAAGGAAAGCCGCTTTACTTCCCCGGCGGCATCCAGGGCCACCGCGTTTATGACGACGTCTTTCATTTCCGAACCGAAGGCGCCTGCATTCATGCGCAAGGCCCCGCCGATCAGGCCCGGAATCCCACTGAGGAATTCGAGCCCGGTTTTACCCTTGTCTTGCGCCGTCAAAGCCACGGTAAGGTCCAGCGCGCCGGCCCCGACCGCAATTTCATCGCCCTGGACGGCGATCTCGGCGAACTCGCGGCCCAGCCTGATGACGACGCCGGGGACCCCGCCGTCCCGGACCAACAGGTTCGACCCCACACCGATTACGGTAAGGGGGACATCGACGGGGCGGGCGCCGAGGAACTGGGACAGATCGTCCCTATCCTTTGGCTTGAACATGATTTCCGCGGGACCGCCGGTGCGGAACCAGGTCATCTTGCCGAGATCGGCGTTCTCGATGTAGCCGCCCCGAACGCGCGGCAATTGAAGGATCAAACCGGGCTGGAATTGGGCCTGGATCATGACGATGCGGCCTCCCTCTTTCCGTGGCGCAGGCGCGCCAACTCGGCGGGCAGGGCCTGGGCCCAGGCGGTGATGTTTCCCGCGCCCAGGCAAATGACGATATCTCCCGGCGAGGTCATATGGGCGACCTTTGCGGCCAGGTCACAGGGGTCGCCGAGCCCCATCGCCGAGCGGTGTCCACGGTTGGTCAGCCCCGCGACCAGGGCGTCCCGGTCGACCCCTTCGATCGGGTCCTCCCCGGCGGCGTAGACATCGGCGACCAGGACCGCGTCGGCGTCGTTGAAACAGGTGCAGAATTCCTCGAACAAGTCCTTGAGCCGGGAGTAGCGGTGCGGCTGGACGACGGCGATAACCTTGCCGCGAACGGCCATGCGCGCGGCCTTGAGGACGGCGGCGATTTCAACCGGGTGATGGCCGTAGTCGTCGATGATCGTTACGCCGCCGGTCTCGCCGGTCTTGGTGAACCGGCGTTTGACGCCTTTAAAGCCCGACAGCGCGCCGGCGATGACGTCGTCGGCGATCCCCATTTCATAGGCGATGGCGATTGCGGCCAAGGCGTTTTGCACGTTGTGGTCCCCGAACATCGGCAGTTTCAAACCGGCCAAGGTCCGGGCCGTATCGGCCTTTCGGTCGGTCAACACGACGTCGAAGCGGACGCCGCCCGCTTCCGGGGCCAAATCGACGGCGCGCACATCGGCTTGGGGACTGAACCCGTAGGTGACGATTTTGCGGTCCGAGACCTTGGGGATCATCGCCTGGACTTCCACATGGTCGATGCACAGCGCGGCGAACCCGTAAAAGGGGATGTTTTCGACGAAGGTGGCGAAGGCCTTGCGCAAGGCTCTAAAGGAGCCGTAGTGATCCAAGTGCTCGGGATCGATATTGGTGACGACGGCGATGGTGGCCGGAAGTTTGAGAAAAGTGCCGTCGGACTCGTCGGCTTCGGCGACCATCCATTCCCCGTCGCCCAATCTGGCGTTCGAGCCCCAGGCGTTGATAATGCCGCCGTTGATAACCGTCGGGTCCATGCCGGCCTCGTCAAGAACGGCCGCGATCAGCGACGTCGTCGTCGTTTTGCCATGGGTTCCGCCGACGGCGATGGACCATTTCAGCCGCATCAGTTCGCCCAGCATTTCGGCCCGGCGGACGACGGGAATCAAGCGCTTCCGGGCTCCCATGACTTCCGGGTTGTCAGCCTTCACGGCGGACGAAATAACCACGACGCGCGCATCGCCGAGATTTTCCTCGGCCTGTCCTATGGCTATGGGAATGCCCAAGGACCGGAGTCTTTTGACATTGGCGTTGTCGCTTAAGTCGCTGCCTTGCACGCAATAGCCGAGGTTGTGCAGCACTTCGGCGATGCCGCTCATGCCGATGCCGCCGATGCCGACGAAATGAAGGGCGCCGATGGTGAGCGGAAGCGCCCTCATGCCGCCCTCCTTCCTGAATCTTCGCCCTGGTCCCCGTTTTCTCCGTTCGGAACCAGGGAGGTGACCAAGTCGGCCAAACGCGCCGCCGCATCCGCCCGTCCCGCTTTGAGCGCCGCATTCGCGGCTTTTTCCAGGATCGCCGGAAGCCCGAAAAGAGAGTCGAGCCGGGCCGCCAGAGTTTCCGCGCTCAGGGCTTCCTCGGGCATCAGCCAACCGCCGCCCGCCTCGTCGAGCGCATGGGCGTTGCGTGATTGGTGGTCGTCTATGGCGTGGGGATAGGGGATGAGGACGGCCGGGCGGCCGATCGCCGTCAGTTCGGCCACCGTCGAGGCTCCGGACCGGGAAATCAGAAGGTGCGCCTCTGCGAAACGTTCGGGAATATCGGTGAAGAAAGCCGACAGATCCGCTTCCACGCCCAGGACCGAATAGATCGCCTCGACCTCGGCCAGGTCTTCCGGGCGGCATTGCTGGGTGATGCGAAGCCGGCCGCGGAGTTCTTCATCGAGCAAGCCTATGGCATGGGGGATCACATGGGAAAGAACCCGCGCCCCCTGGCTGCCGCCGAGGATGAGCAGATTAACCGGGCCGCCGCTTCCCAAGGCCGGATAGGGCCGCCCGCGCATGGCCGCGACCGCCGGGCGCACGGGCATGCCCGTATGAACGGCCTTGCCGGCGTCTTCCGGCGTCAGGCCTTCGGATTTTTCAAAGGAGGTGGCGATACGGCTCACCCGCGGGGCCAACAGGCGGTTGGCCCTGCCAAGCACGGCGTTCTGTTCATGAATGACGGTTCGAACGCTTCCGCCCGTCGCCGCCATCATGGTCGGCACCGAAGCGTAGCCGCCGAAACCGACGACCACATCGGGTTTGAGGCTTTTGAGCAAACGGCGCGCCTGTATCAACCCCCAAGCCATCTTGGCCGCGCTGCTGACCCTGGCGCCGAGACCCTTGCCGGCCAACCCGCCGGCGTGAATGCGGTGGATGTCGATATCCTTGAAAGCGTCGCCGAAGTCCTCGCCGCGGCGGTCCGTCAGCAAGGCCACGCCGTAACCCCGTCCGGCCAACTCGGCGGCCAAGGCTTCAGCGGGGAAGACGTGTCCCCCGGTGCCCCCGGCGGCGAGGACGACCATGGGTTTGTCCTTTTTCGTCATCGAAGGCCTCCCCACCCCGGCCGCTCGCGGGTCAGGGCCAGAACCATCCCCATGCCCCAGGCCAAAGCCAGGGTCGAGGACCCGCCGTATGAAATGAACGGCAGGGTCATGCCCTTAGGCGGCATCAGGTTGACGGTCGAGGCCATGTTGATGATGGCCTGAAGGGAAAACTGCGCCAGCAATCCCGAAACGGCGAGAAGGACGAAAAGATCGTTGTCGCGGAAAATTCGCGAAAACCCCCGCAGCATGACGAAGGCGAACAAGGCGACGATGGCGAGGCTGAGGATAAGGCCGAATTCCTCTCCGGCGACGGCGAAAATAAAGTCCGCATGGGCGTCGGGCAGGACTTCCTTGACCCGGCCCTCTCCCGGCCCGGTGCCGAACAGGCCGCCGTTCCGGAAAGCCTCGATGGAACGGGACACCTGGTAGCCGTCCCCGATGCTGGGGTCGAGGAAACGGTCGACGCGGGCGCGGACATGGCCGAAGGTGAAATAGGCTCCGACGCCGCCGCCCAGGAAAACCAAGGCGATCAACACGACAAAGGCCAGCGGCAACCCGGCAAGGAAGAACTGGATTCCCCAGACGGCGGAAACGACGATGCTCATGCCGACGTCCGGCTGCAAAAGCAACAGCCCCATGACGAGGACGAAAAGCCCCGTTGCGATCATGTAGCCGGGGAATTGGTCGTCGAGACGGCGCTGGGAGAACATCCAGGCGGCGACCACGGCGAAAGCGGGTTTGGCGAACTCCGAAGGCTGGAGGGAGAAGCCGCTTACCTGAAGCCACCGCGACGCCCCCTTGATCTCCATGCCGACGAACAGCACGGCGACCATCAGGACCAGGGAGCCGACGAGCCCGACGGCGGCGATCCGCCGTATGCTCAGGGGACTGAGCAGGGACGTCGCGAAAATTACGACCATGGCCATGGGCAGGAAGGTGAATTGGCGGCGAACGAAATGATAGGGGTCCAACCCGATCCTTTCGGCCACGGCGGGAGAGGCGGCCAGCGTCAACAGGGCGCCGATGGCGGCAATGACGAGAAGGGCCGCCAGGGTCCAGCGGTCGATGGTCCACCACCACCTTCCGACGAGGCTTTTGTCCGTGCGGGTAAAAGTGCTCATCGGCCCCGCCTCCCCGGCAAGCCTTGAACCAGGGCCCGGAAAGCCTCGCCCCGGGCCTCGAAGTCCTCGAATTGATCGAACGAGGCGCACGCCGGAGACAGCAACACGACGGGGGTCTCCGCCCCGTCGGCCAGCGCGTAATGGCGGGCGTGGGCGACGGCCACATCGAGAGTCTCGGAGCGTGAAAAGCTCGCCTTCCCGGAAATCGCCCGGGAAATGGGATCTTCCGCCTCGCCGATAAGAAAGGCGTGGCGAACACGGTCCAGGTAGGGCTCGAGGGCGTCCAGGCCGCCCTTTTTCAACACCCCCCCGGCGATCCAATAGATATCGTCATAGGAGCCAAGCGCGCGGGCGCAGGCGTCCGGGTTCGTCGCCTTGCTGTCGTTGACGTAGGAAACGCCGTCGATGACCGCGATCAGTTCCTGGCGGTGCGCCAATCCGGGGTAGCTCTCTATCCCCGCGGCGACAACGTCGGGAAGAACGCCCATGACGCGTGTCGCCGCGTAAGCCGCCGCGGCGTTCTGGCGGTTGTGAACGCCGGGCAGGGCCGGGATCCCTTTTAAGTCCATGACCCGCTTTCTGGTCCCACCGGTTTCGTCGTAAAGAATGCCGTCGGTGGCGTAGACGCCGCCCTTGGCAGGTGCGCATCCGGAAACCGGAACGGCCTTTATTTTCCCTTCCGCGCCGATCTCTTCAAAGACCGCGCGCGAGCGCTCGTCGTCGATCCCGACGATGGCGGTCGATTGGCCCTTCTGATTTTCAAAAATCCGTTTCTTGGCCGCCAGGTATCCGGCCATGCCGCCGTGCCGTTCCAGATGATCGGGGCTGACGTTGAGCAATACCGCCACGTCGAAACGGGCGTTGGACGCCAATTCCAACTGATAGGACGACATCTCAAGGACGTAGATCCCGCCGCGGCCCAGGGGCTCCATCTCCAGGACGGGGGGGCCCAGGTTTCCGCCGACCTGAAGCGTCCGTCCCGCCCGTTCCAGGATATGGGCGATCAAGGCCGTCGTCGTCGATTTCCCGTTGGTGCCGGTAATGCCGATGAAGGTCGCCTCGGGCCTGCTCCGCGCCAACAGGTCCACATCCCCGATAACCGGGCACCCCGCCGCCTTGGCCCTGGCGGCGGCCGGATGGGGTTCGGGGTGGGTGTGGGGAATGCCGGGGCTCAGAACCAGGGCTCCGGCCCGGGACCAATCCCTGGTCATGGGATCGACCAGGTCCAGGCCGAGGCCCCCGGCTTTTTCGCGCCTCTCGGCGTTATCGTCCCAGGCCCATGTCTGAAAGCCGCTCCGTTGCAAAGCCCGCGCGGCGGCCAGCCCCGAGCGGCCCAGGCCGAGCACGCCGACGGGATTTTCGGTGAAGGGAAGAATATCGATCATGGCCTCCCCTCCCTCACCTGAGCTTCAACGTGGACAAACCGAGCAAGGCCAAAATCGTCGCGATGATCCAGAAGCGGATGACGATGGTGGATTCCGCCCATCCCTTCTGTTCGAAGTGATGGTGCAGGGGGGCCATGCGGAAAACCCGTTTGCCGGTCAGCTTGAAGGACAGGACCTGAACGATGACGGAAACGGTTTCAAGCACGAACAGGCCGCCGACGATGGCCAGCACCAACTCGTGCTTGGTGATGACGCTGACGGTTCCCAAGGCCCCGCCCAGGGCCAAAGACCCGGTATCGCCCATGAAAATCTTCGCCGGCGGGGCGTTGAACCACAGGAACCCCAGCCCGCCGCCGATTAAGGCGCCGCTGAAAATGGCCAGCTCTCCCGAACCGGGAACGTAATGGAGTTGCAGGTAGTTGGCGAAAACCGCATTCCCGACCAGATAGGAAATCAGCGCGAAAACGCCCGTCGCGATCATCACCGGAACGATGGCCAACCCGTCCAGGCCGTCCGTCAGGTTAACGGCGTTCGAGGCCCCGACCATGACCAGGACCGCCATCAGGACGAAGGCCCAACCCAAATCGAGCAACGTGTTCTTGAGGAAGGGTACGGCCAGGGTCGTGCGCAGGGGTTCGGGGAAATTCCCCATAATCCAGAAAGCGGCGACCAACGCGATGGAAACCTGAAGCAAGAGTTTCAGCTTGCCGGGAAGCCCGCTGCTTTGGCGGCGGCTCACCTTGATGTAATCGTCGAGGAACCCGATGGCCCCAAAAGCGATGGTGACCCCCAAGGCGGCCCAGATATAGGGATTGGTCAGGTCGGCCCAAAGCAAGGTCGCCAGGGTCATGGCCAAAAGGATCATGAAGCCGCCCATGGTCGGCGTCCCCTGCTTGGTCAGGAGATGGCTTTCGGGGCCGTCGTCGCGGATGGGCTGGCCGCCGGACTGCTTGGAGCGAAGGTGTTCTATGAGCACGGGACCGATCATGAAGCTGATAACCAAGGCGGTGATGAGGCCCCCGCCGGTGCGGAAGGTGATATAACGAAAGACGTTAAGGGCGGCGAACTGATCGGCCAGGGGGTAAAGGATATGAAACAGCATCTCTTTTTCCTAATTCCCGCCGACCGTTTTCCCACGGGCTTCTTCGCCGCCCGATGGCGTATCGAGGGATGTCAAAGCCTGAACGATATGGCCGGCGCGGCTTGCCGCCGAGCCCTTGACGCAAACCACGTCACCGGGCCGGACCGCGGCGCTCACCAAGGGCGCGAGCCCGGCGGCGTCGGCCGCGTGGCCGCCGCGCATGGACCGGGGCAGGGCTCCAGCGAGGCGCGCCATTTCCGGCCCCGCCGTAAAAACAAGATCGATCCCGAGCCGTTCGAGAGGGTCGGCCAGGGCCGCGTGGCGCATTCGGGTCTCCTCGCCCAGTTCGAGCATGTCCCCCAAAACGGCGATGCGCCGCCCGCCCGTTCCGGGACGCCAAGCCGCCAAAACCTCGAAGGCGGCGTTCATGGATACGGGGCTGGCGTTGTAGCTTTCGTCTATTACGGTGAAACAGCCTCCCGGCAAATGCACCCGATGGCGCGCCCCCCGCCCCTCGGGCGGGTGAAAGCCCTCAAGGGCGTTTGTGGCGGCGTTGACGTCGGCGCCGAGCGCGGAAACACAGGCCAAAACCCCGAGACTGTTCAGGGCCCAATGACGGCCCGGCGCGCCGATGCGATAGGTGATGGCCACGCCGTCGATTCGCGCCTCGACCCGGGAGCCCCCATCGTCCAAGGCCACGTCGGCAAGAAGAAAATCGGAGCCCCCATGAAGGCCGAAACCGATGATCTTTTCCGCGCCGCAGGCCCGCGCTTTTTCAACCAGGAACCGGAAATGGGGATTGTCCCGGTTGAGCACGGCGGTCCCGCCCGTTTCCAGGCCGAGGAAAACTTCCGCCTTGGCCAGCGCGATATCTTCGACGCTGGAGAAATAAGCGCTGTGAACCGCTTCGACGGTGGTGATCATCGCCACATGGGGGCGCGTCATGCGGGACAAGGGAATGAGTTCGCCCGGATGGTTCATTCCCATCTCGAAGACGCCGAAATCCACATCGGACGGCATGCGGGCGAGGCTCAAGGGAAGGCCGAACCGATTGTTGAGGTTGCCTTCGTTGGCGCAAACGGTTCCCTGGGCCGACAGAACGAACCGCAAAGCTTCCTTCGTTCCCGTCTTGCCGACGCTTCCGGTTACGGCGGCGATGCCGGCCTCGGTCCGCTCCCGCGCGCCACGGCCCAAGCCTCCTAAAGCCACCAAGGCGTCCGATACGATCAGGAAGCGTTCCTCGCCCAACCCTTCCGGAATCCGCTCAACGACGGCCGCCACGGCGCCCCGCTCAAAGGCGTTTCCCACGAAATCATGGCCGTCGAAGGCCGGGCCGCTCAAGGCGATGAACAAATCGCCGCGCTTGACGCTCCGGCTGTCGATGGAAACGCCCGTCGCCTCCCACGGCGAAGCGACCCGTCCGCCCGTGGCCAAGGCGGCCTCTTTCGCCCTCCACAGGACGGGGGCGGTCCCGGTCATGAGCTTGAGTCCTTGGCGAAAGCCCGGGCGACCTCGACGTCGTTAAAGGGGTGGACTTCGTCTCCGACGATCTGTCCCCGCTCGACGCCCTTTCCGGTGATGATCAGAATATCTCCGGGGTCCATGTCCGATACGGCCTTGCCGATGGCTTCGGCCCGGTCCCCTATTTCCAAGGCTCCCGCACAAGCGCCGAGGACCTGGCGGCGGATATCCTGCGGGTTTTCGCCCCGGGGGTTGTCGTCGGTAACGATGACGGCGTCGGCCAAGTCATGGGCGATGCGTCCCATTTCCGGCCTTTTTCCCTTATCCCGGTCGCCGCCGCAGCCAAACACCAGATGCAGCCTGCCCACTTCGCCGGCCTCGGCATGGGGCCTCAGGGTCGAAAGGGCGGCGGCCAGGGCGGCCGGGGTGTGGGCGTAATCGACGTAGACCGAGCCCCCTCTTTCGAGAGAGGCCACTTTCTGCATTCGGCCCGGCGCGCCTTCGAGTTTTTCCAGCGCGCGGACGGCCGAAGCGGCGTCTTCCCCACAGGCCAGCGCCAAGCCAAGGGCGCAAAGGGCGTTCTGCGCCTGGAAACCGCCCATTAAAGGAAGGACGATCCCATGGGCGACGCCCATGACGGTCAACTCGAGCTTTTGTCCTTCCGACAGGGCCCGGATCGATTCCAGGCGGATGTCCCCGCCCTGCCGTCCGAAGGAAACGACCCTTTGCCGCCTGATCCCGGCGGTTTGGGAAAGGGCTTCGAACCAATCCTCGTCGGCGTTGAGAACGGCGACGCCGCCGGGCTTCATGACCTCGACGAACAACCGCTTCTTGGATTCCAGATAGTCCTCCATGGTCCCGTGGTAATCGAGGTGATCGCGGGAAAGGTTGGTGAACGCGGCGGCCGAAACATCGACGCCGTCCAGGCGGTATTGATCGAGGCCCTGGCTCGAAGCCTCCAACGCCAAACGCTCGACGCCGTCCCGCGCGAGGTCGCGCAATATTTTATGCAACGTGACGGGATCGGGCGTGGTCAGCTCGCCCTCTTGCATGCGGCCGGGCGCGACCAGGCCAAGCGTTCCCAGGCTGGCCGCCCCATGTCCGGCCTCGGTCCAGATCTGGCGCAAGAACGAGACCACAGACGTCTTGCCGTTGGTCCCGGTGACCAGGGCCACGGTTCTTGGTTGGAGGTTGAAAAACCGCGCCGCCATCTGGGAGAAACGGCGGCGTGGATTGTCGTCGATAATCAGCGTGACATCGTGATCCGAGAGATCGTTCGAACCATCGGAGTGCCGCGTTCCCGGGGGCGCGAGCACGGCCGCGGCGCCGCGTTTCACCGCTTCGGATATATAGGCGCGGCCATCGACGCGGGAACCGGGCAAGGCGGCGAACAGGTAGCCCGGCTCGACCCGGCGCGAATCGCATGTCAGGCCGACGATCTCGTTATGGTTAATTTCCGTTCCCGGCATTAATCCCGTTTCTCCGCGCTTAAGTAAATCAGTAAGTTTCAATCCGGCGGCCCCGCGCTTCACCGGCGTCGCCTTCGGCCGAAGCCAGCAGGGGAACCCTTTCCCCGCCGTCCCCGCCTTGCCCGACGCCGTCGCCGGGCGCGATGCCCAGAAGCGGCCCCATGGCGCGCACCATCCGCCCAACGACGGGAGCCGCCACCCAGCCCCCGGTAGCGAAATTGAACGTGCGCGCGGTGCCTTTCGGCTCATCGAGGAGAGCCACCAGGACATAGCGGGGATCGTCCGAGGGGAACACGCCCACGAAAGACGAAATCAAGGCGCCGTCCCGGTAACCGCCATCGGTGGATTTATCGGCGGTTCCCGTCTTGCCCCCGACCCGGTAACCGGCCACGTCGGCCTTGCCCCCCGTTCCCCGGGTGACCACGAGGCGCATGAGGCGGCGCATTTTGAGAGACGTTTCCGCCGATAACACGGACTCGCCCGGAACCTTTTCCGCCGCCGTTTCCTTGAGCAAGGTCGCCGGACGCAGCACGCCGCCGTTGACCAGGGCGGCCGCGGCCGTCGCCACTTGCAGGGGACTGACGGCGATGCCGTGGCCGTAGGAAATAGTCATGGTATTGATGTCCCGCCATACCGCGGGCGTCAGGGGGGCGCCGACCTCGGGCAGTTCAATCGCCGCTTGGCTCAACAGGCCCAATCTTCCCAAGTACTTCCGTTGCGCCTTTTCACCCACATCGAGGGCCATCTTGGCCGAGCCGATATTCGAGGAATAAATCAGAATTTCGGGCACCGAGAGCCACCGGTTCTTGCCGTGAAAATCCGAAATCGTGAAACGCGAGACCCGGATCGGTTCGCTGGCGTCGTATCCGTCGTTCAGGGTGACCGTGCCCGTATCGAGGGCCATCGCCGTATTGAAAAGCTTAAACGTCGAGCCCATTTCGTAGACGCCCTTGCTTACCCGGTTGAAACCGGCGTTCCCTTGCAGGGTCGCCGGGTCGTTGGGATCGAAATCGGGCAGGGAAACAAGGGCGACAGTTTCGCCGGTTCTCACGTCCAGCACGATCCCGGCCGCACCGGTCGCCTTGAATTCGGCCTTGGCGAGAGCCAATTCCCTTTGCAGCAGGGACTGCACCCTGAGATCGATGGACAAGCGCAGGGTTTCTCCGGAATTGAGAAGTTGGTCGAAGTATTTTTCGACGCCGGCGACGCCCCGCCCGTCGATATCGGTCACGCCCAAGACATGGGCCGCCGTCCGGCCCTGGGGATAGACCCGCCGCTCCCCTTTCTTAAAACCCAGACCCGGAATCCCCAAACGGTTGACTTGGTAGAGCTGGTTGGGCGTCAGGTTGCGCCGCAACCAGACGAAACGGGATTTCCCGCCGAGCTTGGCCAAGGCCTCGGAACGGCTGAGGCCGGGAAGAATGCGCGAAAGCATGCCGGCGACGGCCTCGGGATCTTCTATTTCATTGGGCTTGGCGAAAAGGGACGACGCCGGCAGGCTGGTCGCCAGGATCATGCCCCGGCGGTCGACGATATCGCCACGTCCCGATATGGGAGCATTCACACGGCCCATGGGAACCACGGCGCGGGCCTCGCCCCGGTCCAGGATTGAAAGATCGACCAAACGCCCGGCGACGGCCGTGAAGGCGAGCGAGAAAACGACCCCCGTCACCAGCAAGCGGTTACGGCCCGTCTCGAGGGCCTGCTTGGAGACCCCGTCCAAGCGGCGGGGTTTCGCCGGTTCATCTTTTGCCCCGCCCCTAATCATCGGGGGCCCCTTGTTTCCGCCAATTCACCGGTTTCACGCCCTTCAAGGCGCTAAAACCGGAAACCTGTTCGACCCGGAGGGGTTTAAGCCCGAGATAGCGGGTCGCCTGACGGCGCAGGTTTTCGGGATTGTTGAGCAGACTCCATTCCGCGTCGAGAACGCGAATGGCCTGTTTGTCCGCGGCGATGGCGCTGTCGAGAGCAAGGATTTCGCCTTCCAGATCCTGGACCTGATACTTGACGGAAAAAAGGGCGATGCTGAGCGCGCCCGCGAGAAGGAAGAACAACAGTGTCGTATGCCGGATCATGTCATGCCGCCTTTTTCGTATCCGGACCGGGCCAGACGGGCGCGGACGTGCGTTCCGCCACCCTGAGCCGGGCCGACCGGGACCGGGGATTGGACGCCACTTCTTCCGCCGTCGGCCTGCGCGCGGAACGGCCGAGCAAACGGAAGCTGGGCTCCGCCGCTTCCTCGCTTCCCATGGAAGGGTCGGGCATATGGCGTGAGGCGTGGGGCGCGGCATCCGAGCGGCGGCGCAGGAACTCCTTGACCTTGCGGTCTTCAAGGGAATGGAAGGATACGACGCAGAGCCTGCCGCCCGGAACCAGCACGGCTTCGGCCGCCGCCAGCCCCCGGTCCAGTTCACCCAGTTCGTCGTTAACGTAAATGCGCAGCGCCTGGAAGGTGCGGGTCGCCGGATTGATGCGGTCCTTGGATGGCCTGACGGCGCTTCGCACCAGATCGGCCAACTGGCCGGTGCGCGTGATGGGGTTCTCGCCGCGCGCCGCGACGATGGCGCGCGCAATCCTGCGCGACGCCCTTTCCTCGCCGAAACGGTAGATCACGTCGGCCAGTTCCCGTTCCGCCAAGCCGTTGACCACATCGGCCGCGGTCATGCCGTCCTCGCCCATGCGCATGTCCAGCGGGCCGTCGGCGGCGAAGGAAAAACCGCGCCCGGGAGTATCGATCTGCATGGACGAGACGCCGATATCAAACGCGACGCCGTCGACCTTTTCGATGCCGACGGCGGACAACAAACCGATCATGTCGCCGTAACATCCCGAAAGAACGGTCATCCTTCCCGGGAAGCGCCGTCCGATCTCGCGTCCCCTGGCCAGGGCGGCGGGATCGCGGTCGATGCCCCAGACCGTGCACCGGGCGGCCTCTAACAACGCCGTCGAATATCCACCGGCCCCGAACGTGGCGTCCACATAGACGGCGCCGTCACGGGGCTCCAATGCCGAGATCACCTGATCGAGCATCACGGGAACATGGGAAGAGCCGGTTCCGGTCATGATCCCTCGCCCTCCGGCGTATGGGATGGCCTGAGGCGAAGGGTCGCGCCGCGCGCACGCGCCCGCTCGAAAGCTTTGGCGCGGTTGGCGTCATGGGCGTCGGGCCGCCAGATTTGCGCCCGCGACCCCCGGCCGACGAAAACGGCCTGTCCGTCTATGCCCGCATGATCGAGAAGTTCCCGGGGAAGAACGATCCGGCCTTCGGGATCGAAGGGCAGGGCATGGGCGTTTTCCAATATGACCGAGGCCAGGTCGTCCTGATCGTCGGAGAACATGTCCAGGTCCTCGAGGCTTTCGCTCAAACGGCGCATGAAGCCTTCTCCGCACGCTTCCAAAGCCGGAACCTTGAACAGGGGATAGACGTAAAGGCCGGAGAATTCCTGGTTGCCGAAGGCGTCGCGGAAGGGCTTGGGCACGGAAACCCGTCCCTTCTTGTCGATCTTGTTGACATGCCTGCCAACCAACAACGCCATTTCAGCCCCCAATATGGCTTTTCCCTGTTACCGCCGCCAATGGATCCAAATTCCATTACCGTTTTTGGTATCCCGTGCGGCCCCCCCATAGGCGCTAACAGGCGCATGATGGGCGTATTTGGGATATCATGGGCCACTATGGGAGTCAATGGGATACTATGGGAGTACTTGGGTTAACAAAGTCTTTCGGAGAACGGTTTTCCCATGATTTGACCCTCCGGAAAGGGAGTCTAATAAACAGGCCAAATAGGGCGGTTTTATGTTCGTCTTATGTTCTTTTATTGGAAAACAGACGGAACGGATCGTTCATTCCAAGGGGGAAACCGGAGTAAAAGCCAGACGGTCTGTAAGCCGGGTTCTGTCCCCAACCGCCCGGAAGGCGGCCGGTGGATGGCCATTCATCTGGGACGCCCGTTACCGGACGCCTCGTGCGACACACCCGGACGGCGGCTCGAAAACCCGCCTGCCGGGAAAACCCGGCGCGCCGTCCCTACTCGGTCTTGCTCCCGGTGGGGTTTGCCGTGCCGCCCCCGTCGCCGGGGGCGCGGTGCGCTCTTACCGCACCCTTTCACCCTTACCGGCGGGGCCGAAGCCCGGACCGGCGGTTTGCTTTCTGTGGCACTTTCCCTGGGGTCGCCCCCGCCGGGCGTTACCCGGCACCGTGTTTCCGTGGAGCCCGGACTTTCCTCCCCCGAACCCCGAGAAAGGGATCAAGGGCGGCCACCCGGTCAACTGGCGAGAAATGTTTAAAGGATTTGTCCGGGGAAGAAAACCTTAAATCCCGCGCGCTGTTAAATCCCGCGCGCTGTTAAATCCCGCGTGCCCTGGCGATCTGGTCGTAGGCGACGTTGATGGCGGCAACCCGGGCCGTGGCAATCGAGATCAACTCGTGCGGAACTCCCTTGGCCATCAGGCGGTCCGGGTGGTGCTCCGAAACGAGACGGCGGTAAACCCGTTTGACCTCGCTGTCCTTGGCTTG
>VAPH01007348.1_pt1 | contig 26776 bp, 23 predicted proteins | sample 3393861 | NCBI WGS metagenome assembly VAPH01 (sample SAMN08290439, study PRJNA428436) | hydrothermal vent metagenome | isolation source: Deep-sea hydrothermal vent chimney | place: Atlantic Ocean: South-mid Altantic Ridge | reverse complement strand
GGCGGCGAAGAAGAAAAAAACCAGGAATCCGTCAAAGGGCTGATGGAGTCCCTGGTATTCGCCATGCTAGGGATATTTATCATCCTGGCCATCCAGTTCAACCGATTCAGTTACCCCTTCTATGTCATGCTGGCGATACCTTTTGGTGCCATTGGCATTATCATCGGTTTCTACCTGCATGATAAGTACTGGCACCCGATGCCGCTATCCTTCTTCGCCCTGATGGGCGGTGTAGCATTAACCGGTGTCGTCGTTAACAGTTCACTGGTGCTGCTGGTCTTTGTCCAACGCGCTATTGAGCAGGGAATGGATACCTTCGATGCCATCATGGATGCAGGTCGCCGTCGTTTACGGGCCGTGATACTGACGGCCACCACCACCGTAGTGGGCCTGTTGCCAACCGCCTATGGCTGGGGTGGCATGGATCCATTTGTATCACCCATGGCGCTGGCACTGTCGTGGGGGTTGATCTTTTCAACCTTGATTACCCTGGTTGTGATTCCAGCCGCCTTTGCTATCGGAAGGGTTGGGAAAAAAGTGAAAAAATCTAAAGATTAAAGATAAAGGTTAAGGGAAATTAGCCTGGGGTATTTCCGGCTCTTAAAATCTCTCATTCCTTAAATCTTTTGTCTCGGGTGTCGAATCCCGGTTCTTTGTGAAGCCATTATCCTCAATCCCTGCAATACCAGGTCAGGTTGTAAAACTACTGGAATTGTCAGATGTGGTATGAGTTTCTCCTTATCTCCACCACTTATTAAAACGGTTGGCTCCTCATCAACTAATAAGGCCTGTTCCCTGACGACTCTTTCTATTCCACCGGCGAGGCCAAGCAAGACACCGGCATAAACCCCATTTTCTGTCGATTTTGGGACAGGATTTACAGCACCATTGAGGCGGCTAATCATCACAATAGCATCTGTACCGAGTTCTAAACTCTGTAATGCAGTCATCAAACCCGGCATAATGACACCACCAACGAAAAGCCCTTTCACGTCAACCAGGTCAATGGTAACGGCTGTCCCACAGTCTACGACAATTACAGAATTTCCGGTTATCTGATATGCCGCCACCATCGCCAACCAGCGGTCAATACCTAATTTCTCTGCCTGACGGTAACTGTTGGTCAGACCACAACAGACACGGGGACTGACAGGAAATTCTGCATCCAGGGCCCACAGGCTTTTCACTGCCTCGGATAGCCTCCCGGCAATTGATTGCCCCGCAACATTGGCAATAATTACTCTGTCAGGTGGTTCGTATTGTTTCCATTTCTCAAACAGGCTGGAGACGGATGACGACACACACCGTCCCGACTCGACAAACTCATTTTCAGCTGCCCATGCCCACTTTATAAAGCTGTTACCACTATCGATGAGGAGATTCATTGAGCAAGCCTCAAACTGACATCCCCTGAGAGGAATTTACTGAAAGTCTCTTTCCCTTCATCCAGCAGTAAGGCACCTGTCTCATCAATACCCATCGCCACGCCTGAAAAAGATGTGCCACCTTTGATCACCCTGACTTCTCGTCCGAATAAACGGTCGTAACCTGCCCATAACTGCTGAAATCTCTCAAAACCTGATGAGGGATACGCCTCAAACAATTCTGCCAATGTTTTGATCATGCCTGTCACTAGCGCGTTACGATCAATTTTATCGTTGGAGATTTGCTCAAGGCTAACACAGGGTTGATCTATGGTCTGCTGATCCTCCTCGGATAATGCAAGGTTCAAACCCAGCCCCAGGACAACAAGACAGGGACCATCAGTTTCACCACGCACGTCAATCAGCAGACCGCCCAGTTTGCGGTTATTCCAGACAATATCATTAGGCCATTTTAGACCAATCTCCCTGTCGTAACCTGCTTTATGCAATGTACTGACAATACTTACGCCTGCCGCGATGCCTAATCCTGTCAGCCCAGCCATACCGTCATTAAAATCCCAGCCCATCGACAGGGCAATATTTCTGTAAGCCGTTGCATACCATCCTCTCTGCCTTCGCCCCCTGCCATTGCATTGGCATTCTGCAAGACAAACATGTCGATTGATATCTCTTTTGTCGGATTGCTCAAGCAGGTAATCACTGGTTGAATCAATCTCCTGCAGGATTTCTATCTGGCAACCGGTTGATCCATTCTCACACAATGCTGAACGAATTATTTTCTTATCAAGTAATTGAACCGGGGACTGCAACCGGTACCCCCTGCCTGGAACCGAAGCGATCTCCAGCCTCTGTTTGCTAAGACCCTTTATGGCCTTGGAGACCGACATGCGACTGATGCCCAGCTGATTACCAATAAATTCACCTGAAAGTAAATTTCCCGGTGCAAGCATTTGCAGCACTAGCAGTGATGTTTTCGGCATTGTCAATATCTACAAAAATAAAGAGATTGTACAGAAAGCAAGTTTAACCTCTCACATCCTTTTGACAAGCTATTGATAAGGAATACTTCAGGGAGATCGGGTGTAAATTAACTCTCCTGCGGTTAGAATCTTCGTATGGGAAAAATTAAAACAGTCCATCTAGTCTGGTCGTCTCTTCTTCTGTATCTCACTTATCTGCTCTCGAAACTGATCCAGTTCGATAATCTTTCATCGTTTGCAAACGACAGTGTACATTACCTGGTAATGGCCAGACATTATTCACCCTGGGTGGATGAATCCAGGGCTATTTCATCTGCATGGTTACTGCAGGACTTTCCACCTTTTTTCCCCTGGTTATTGGCATTTACCGGCACGGCTCACTCACTCTTATACGCACATCTCCTGGTGGCAGGACTTGGTTTGGCCGGTTTATATTTTTACTATTTATTATCGAGCCGATGGCTGAAGAGCCAGGGTCTGGCACTATTCCCCCTCCTGATCTTTGCCTTATCGCCAGGATTTATTTTAGGACTACAGGGTATCTTAAGTGAATCCTTATACTTTTTTCTTTTTATTATATTCGTGCTGCTATACACACCGACGAGGAACAATTCCAATACTAAAATTGTCATTGCAGGCTTGTTATTGGCGGCCATTCTACTTACACGCACCATAGGTATCGCATTGTGGATGGCAATTCTGACACAAGCCTTCTTTTCCAGCATTTCACAAAAGAGGGTTAATTATCAACCGATTGTAATAGCGGCTATATCATTGCTCGTGTATTTTCTGTTAATGACGATCTGGGGCCCGGTAAAAGAAAGTCACTATCTGGATATATTAATTCGATACCTTGGGGATAAAGATTTATATCAAATAGGGACTGGAACAGAACACTTTTTTTCTGCTGCCTCACAATTGACTTCACTGCTTGACTCATGGACAACTTTCTGGATTATTTATTGGAGAGCCGATGGATTCTCATCATCCTATTATGTGATGATAGTTCTGTTGCTGTTATCCACGTCTGGACTGTTAATCCGGTTGGCTAAAAACAAATACGACGCCTGGTATGTATTATTTTATCTGCTGATATTGCTGATCTGGCCTTACCCAGGACAGATGGTTCGTTTGTTATTTCCCATAATGCCCCTACTATTGATCTATGGCGGATACGCTGTTACGAAATTTGCCTATCTGAAAAAATTCTCCTACCGCAAAAATATATTTCCATCTATTCTCTATATATTTATTCTGGTCACTGTCATACCCTCACACGCATTTATACAGACACGTGCAAATATGGCCGCTGAGAAACAGATGATTCCAGTATATGAAATATTTCGAAGCGCCGACCTTGGCGTAGCGAACAGGGATTTACGTCTACAAAATCAGATGCTAAAAGATTTTGCCCGCATCAAGGATGTCGTGTCAGAGGACGAGAAGATATTATATTTTCTGCCCTCATACCTGGCCATATTGAGTAACAGGCAGGGGGTAAAAGCACCTTCTCCTGTTGATGGCCGTGCCTACCGCCTGATATCAGAAAAGAATCATGCGAGTTATATATTTCTAACCCGCCTTCATCCCCGAAATACACGCCCGGACTTTAACGCTCTACGGGGGGCAGAATATATACGTAGTGGAACTGAACTGGTTTGGTGTAGCCAATTAGAAGATGGCACGTTGGCCTCGTGTTTGTACAGGATAAAAGACCCTACAACAGACCCATGATAGTCTCCTGTATTAACCAAACTTGTACGATCAGCGCGCCCACAGATTATATTTTAATATACACCAGATAGCAGAAATGCCGTCCTTCCAGTCTATCTTTTTACCTTCCTCGTAGGTTCTGCCGTAGTAACTAATACCCACTTCATAGATCCGCAAGCGGGGCTTGTAGGCCGCTACTCTTGCGGTTATTTCTGGTTCAAAACCAAAACGATCTTCAATTATTGTCATATTCTGTATGACATCCCTGCGGAAAACTTTATAGCAGGTTTCCATATCAGTCAGGTTCAGATTAGTCATCATATTGGAAAATAAGGTAAGAAACTTATTCCCCATGCTATGCCAGAAGTAAAGTATCCGCTCGGCACGTGCGCCTTTAAATCGAGAACCGTATACGACATCGGCAACGCCGTCCTCAAAAGGTTTTATCAGCCTCGGGTACTCCCCCGGGTCATATTCAAGGTCAGCGTCCTGAATAATAATGATGTCGCCTGTCGCATGAGATATACCGGTTCTTAATGCAGCGCCTTTTCCCTGGTTTATGTCATGGAAAAAAATATTTATTTCGGGGGTTTCCCCGTATTTTTCCAGAACCTTTTTGACACCATCGGTTGAGCAATCATCAACGATAATAATCTGTTTGCTATATGGAATCTTGACATCAAGAACGGCTGACAGTAGGTCATCTATCGTTTCTGCCTCATTGTAGCAAGGGATAATGATAGATAGGGATGATATTTTCATGCTTAGAGTTGCCCGGATTTTACTGGCTGCTGTCCTTTATAAATACAGACTGGAGAATACCTGATTGCTTGTCCGACTGGAAATTCGTTCGATTACAAACATACGCATTCTGGATTCGTCATAATTAAAATACCGCCAGCACTATCGACAAATTTTACAATTTGACCCGGTCAATACTTGCGACATGCACTGAAAATCTGCACAATTCGCACCTTTCCTGCAACAAAGGCAGCAAAGAATGCGAAAACACAGTACAGATGTCGTCAAAATTGGTGTCATCATGGGTAGCGATAGCGATTGGGATGTCATGCAACATGCATGCAAGACGCTCGATGAGTTCGCCATCCCCTATGAGAGCAAGATCGTATCTGCCCACAGGACTCCGGATTTATTATACCAATACGCCAGCTCAGCCATCGATAGAGGCCTTAAAGTAATCATTGCCGGCGCCGGCGGTGCTGCACATCTTCCAGGGATGCTGGCAGCGAAGACAACACTTCCTGTACTGGGCGTACCTGTCGACAGCCGCCACCTTAAGGGTATGGATTCTCTGCTGTCGATAGTACAGATGCCTGCAGGTATTCCGGTGGCTACTTTTGCTATTGGTCAGCCGGGTGCCAGAAATGCTGCGCTGTTCGCGACCTCTATCCTTGCTGCTTCAGATTCCGATTTGGCACAAAAATTGATAGATTTTCGACTGGCTCAAACAGATGAAATCCTGTCTCGTAGTCTTCCCGATCGCTGATTTGTGACTGGCCATTGATTTTACCCGGTGCCACACTCGGATTACTCGGTGGCGGTCAGCTTGGCCGCATGTTTACGATTGCTGCACGCACCATGGGATACGACGTCATGGTTCTGGATCCTGATATACACAGCCCCGCAGCCACCTTTGCCACAGAACATCTTTGTGCTCCCTACGACGATAAGGATGCCCTGGCCCGTATAGCCAGTGAATGTGCTGCTGTCACCACGGAATTTGAAAATGTGCCCGCTTCCAGTCTAGAATCCATCGCCCAGCATATCCCCGTTCGTCCATCCGCAACCATTATTCGAATCGCGCGTGATCGTATCCTGGAAAAAAAGGCCATCCGTAATATTGGACTCGATACCGTCGATTATTGTGTTATCAAAAGTGAATCTGACGTCGAAAAAGCGATAAAAAAAATCTCTTTTCCTGCGATCCTGAAAACAGCAACACTGGGCTACGATGGCAAAGGACAAATTATTATATCCCGTTCATCTGAGCTTAGAGCCGCATTTCAACGGCTGGGGGCCAAACCCTGCGTACTGGAACAACATCTTGATCTTGCCAGTGAGATTTCCGTCGTACTTGCCCGCAGTGTCTGCGGTCACATTGAGACCTTTACCGTGGCAGAAAACAGGCATGAAAACGGTATCCTTAATATGAGTATCGTCCCTGCCAGGCTTAAACCTGAGGTCCACGGTAACGCGGAAAAAATGGCTTGTACACTTGCTGAAAAACTGGATTACTGTGGCGTAATGGCGGTAGAGTTTTTCGTCGATAAAAAAGATAATCTTATGATTAATGAGATGGCCCCCAGACCACATAACTCAGGCCACTATACCCTCGACGCCTGCCTGACAGACCAGTTTCAGCAGCAGGTACGAACACTTTGTGGATTCAGACCGGGAAAAACAGATCTCATTAGTGCAGCCGTAATGGTCAATATACTGGGAGATGCCTGGGAACAGGGGACACCCGCCTGGGATGAACTATTTAACAACTCTGGCGTTTTCCTTCACCTCTACGGCAAGAAAGAACCCAGGCATGGCCGAAAGATGGGACACTTTACCTGCGTCGGTGATGAAATAGAAGCGTTGCTAAAACAGGCAGAGTTGTTGGAAAGAGGGCTACCCGGATAAAAAAGTGTACCACAGCGAACTATCCTGAATGGGGTTTCTTTAAAAGCCAGATATACCCCGGACATAGCCAATAAAGTCTGTTAACGACAAATTGTGCAGTCCTTTGCTTTGATGAGTCTGGCTCCAGCATATAAGTCGCATGAAAATATTGTGGATCGTTTATCACTTTACCTGTGTAATCAATAATGTCAAACCTGACTACCAGGCGCTTCAACCCCCAATAGCTCAGATGTTTCTCGTAATAGTATTTACCTTTACCTGCCAACCTGAGATAGAGGTGGCCAAGTGGGCGCGGGATAGCAGATAAAAAGGGTAAATGATGGTGATGTTCATCAATTGCAAGCCGGTTTCCGGCAGCAAAATAACAGACACCTTCAGGTTTCAACACCCGATAGATTTCATCCATCATTTGTCTGGCATCTGGGACATGTTCATAGACCTGTGCGCATATAACAACATCAAATGAATCATCAGGAAAATCGAGCGACATAGCGTCACCAACATTAAAATAAAGATGTTCCTTGGAAAAAACTTTTACCGCGTGGTCGATGGCCTCATTATCCATATCTATTCCTGTCACTTCGGCAAACGATTGGAACAAATAATTATCAATGATTCCGGTTGAGGCGCCCACATCGAGCAATGACATGCGATTAATGTTATCTTCCCCCAGATTATGACTTAGTATCCGGGACATGGTGATTGCCTTGCGCTCCCTCGCCTCGATGTCATACATACTATCACCATACAAAGAAGAGAACTGCTGCTGGTATCCACGGCTCATATTGTTAATACCCTGCCTCATAATATTGCGTGATTAAGACGATATTATTCCTATCAAAAAGCTGTAAACACGCCCTGTTGGACCGATTATCCTTCACGATTGATTAACGCCTATCTTCTGCAACAGAATCCTTGTGAAATCCCGTGTGAACTGTGGTTTCTGTGTCTTATCCAGGTGTGAACCATCTGGCAACTGATAGGCTAATTCCGGGTAATCTCTATAGTCTATAACCATTACCCCCAGTCCAGAAACAACCTTATCCCAGAGTTGTTTGGGATACCGAATACCTGAAATTAATTCGATCAGACCGCTTGAAGGAAATCTTGCAATAATTACTTTTACACGCCGGTTTTTTAATTTCTTTATTGCGTCCTTTGTTCTTCGGAGTTTCTTTGGATCTGCATAAAATTCTGAATAATGTTCCTTAGCAATATTAATTACTGCATCCCGAAAGCTGTCATACGAAGTGTAGGCTTCTTCAGGCAGCGGATAGCCAAGGTTTCTTTCTACTCGATGTATGTAAAAACTGGGCATATCTACCAGTGAATAATCGGCATTACGCTCTCTGCTGGGTAAGGTTTTCAAATAAACCTCTCGTAATTTTTTTTTGTTATTAAACAGTAGAGGGATGAGATCCTCCAGAGGAATAATATTTGCGTACAATGCTGATACAGACTGTAACCAGGCCTTTATCCGTTGCTCTCTTTTCGGGTACCAGAGGTTTTTATATTTGTTCTCATAAACATCTATCCATTTATTTACCCGCATCGCATTGCTTCCTGAAAAAAGTTTTCGCAATGTTGTTGATATCAATACTGTACCCGTAACGCTTTTATCATTTGCCAGATTTTCGAGTACTTCAAGATAGGGGCTACCGTCAATAGCTAGCTGGACGGGTTTCAGCCCTGTAGCTTTGGCAAGAATACCCAGATCAAGATCAAGCTGGATTTTTGAAGACCCCACTAATATCAGAGCATCCTCTCCAAGGCTTGACGCCCTGGCGCGCTGGCTGGCCCACAGCTCAGGGGTATCTCTTACGTCCGGCGCTCCTCCCTTAAACCTGATAAGATTCTCCGTTGCAAGAATTAATAATGTGCCAATTAACACACCCAACAGAATAGCCTTAATGTGTTTGTCACTGGTCAGATCAGGATCAAAACTGAAAGTATATGAAGGCATGGCTATCTCCGGTAGAAGTCAGGGCTATGGTAAGTATAGCCATCGATATCAAACCTGCCTGTACCGAATAAGGTACGTGATACAACAGATCAGCCAGATATTTCTCTCGTCTCCAGTACTGGTAGGCAAGTGTCAGACTCAGGACAAGCAGGGCAACAATTTGCTGAACACTCAGCCCATTGAAGAATACAATATTTGTATCGAACAGTTGTTTTAGTGTATGGATGCTTTCAGGCAGACCTGTACTCCTGAAAGGGATCCAGATTAGGGTAACCAATATAAAGGTAATTAGGACGCTCAATATCTGAGGAATTCGTATCTGCTTCCATGCCTTTAACAGGTGTTCGATAACCAGGAATATGCCATGAAGCATCCCCCAAAGGACAAAATTCCAGCTTGCTCCATGCCACAATCCACCCAGAAACATAACAATTATTAAGTTTCTCAGCCCATGGCTTCGGCCACGGCGGTCACCTCCTAGTGGGAAATACAGATAATCTCTCATCCATTGAGACAGGGTGATATGCCATCGGCGCCAGAAATCAGAGAACCCTGTGGCAGCATAAGGGGCATTAAAATTATCAGGCAACTTAAAGCCAAGAGCCATGGCTGCCCCCACTGCACAAAGAGAATAACCTGCAAAATCAAAATAAATTTGCATGGAAAAACTAAAAATCGCCAACCAGTTAGAAATAAGTGAGTCACCAACCCCAGTAGAATAAAAACTATCAACAAGCGGGGAAAACAGCCCATCAGCCAAAACCGTCTTCTGAAACAACCCCCAGATGATAAGACTGATACCGATAACAACACCGGAAAGTGTTAATTGCTTCCTTGTTTCACATTGAGGTAAGAACTTGCCTGCTCTGACAATAGGACCTGCAACTAACTGAGGAAAAAAAGTAACAAACAGGCTGAAATCGAGAAGATTATTTGTTGGTTTAATTTTTTTTCGATAGACATCTATAGTGTATGACATCGTCTGAAAGGTATAGAAAGAAATACCAATTGGCAAAATAATATCGAATGCTGGAGGGGAATAAATCACCCCCATCTTTGCAAGTAATTCACTGAAGCTCTTAACAATGAATTCAGCATATTTGAAATAGCCAAGCATCCCGAGATTCACCAGCGCGCTCAATATTAGAAGGTATTTCCGGTATACTTCAACCCTGATGTGTGCAATCGCCCTGGCCGCAAAAAAGTCGACCAATGTAGATATCCATATCAGGATTACCAGTGGTGGAGACCACGCAGCATAAAAAAGATAACTGGAGATCAGGAGAAGTAATTTCTGAGATTGCCATCCCGGTAATAACTTATAAGCAACAAGAACAGCGATGAAAAAGAATATAAAAGTAAAACTGTCAAATTGCATAATTCTTGTTGATATTTATCTTTAATGATAAAAACATAATGGTATATTGATGCTCGGTTGTTTCACCACATGGATCTTATAGCCTGGAAACTAGAATAACCACACCCCTTGAAAACACTTGGCACATCATACAAGATAACCCTAATTAATTATGCGGTGCTTTGACATTCCTGACGAATTTGATGCGCCTGACTTATTTAGCAGGTCTCCACTTCATTGAAGAAGAAAATTCTGGTTATAAGCTCCACCTTCCCCCGCTGGGACAATGACCATGAACCACCTTTTGTCTTCGAACTCTCAAAACGATTCACGGATAAGTATGATGTCCACATCCTGGCACCCCATGCTGCGGGGAGTGAGAATAACGAAATGCTGGCTGATTTATCGGTTCACCGTTTTAAATACGCGCCTGAAAACTTAGAAATACTGGCCTATAATGGCGGAATATCAACAAACCTTAATAATTATCCCCTACGATATCTACTTGTTCTCCCCTTTATGGTAGCTGAGCTATTTTCCACTGTACGCATCGTAAAAAAAGAAAATATTGACCTGATTCACGCACATTGGATAATCCCTCAAGGCCTGGTTGCCATCATTGCCGCTATACTTTCCAGGAACAAGCCTGGGATACTTATCACTGCACATGGTGCTGATATTTTCACCCGTAAGGGTACATTGGGTTCGTCTATTAAACGTTTTATCCTGAATCGCTGTGATTCTTTGACAGTTGTCAGTCATGGACTCGCTCAGGAAGTACAAAAGCTTAATGTGAAATGCAAAATTGATATTATCCCTATGGGGACCGATCTGACGGAATCTTTTATTCCTGATTATAAAAAAAGAAATAGATTACAGCTGATTTTTGCTGGCAGACTCGTAGAAAAAAAAGGTGTCCGTTATCTCCTTGATGGTTTAAAAAAATTACTGCTGAGATATCCTGAACTATCCCTTGTCATTATCGGTCAGGGCCCAGATATGAGCTTACTGCAAGAACAGGTAGAAAATCTGGCTATAGGGGGAAAAGTCACCTTTACAGGTGGCCTGCCACAATCCGAACTCCCGGCCTACTTCCAACAATCCAGCATTGCTGTTTTTCCATTTATCCAGGCTACTGATGGTGACCAGGAGGGATTTGGACTCGTCTTGGTGGAAGCAATGGGGTGCGGCTGTGCGACTATTACAACAAACCTGCCAGCAGTAAGGGATATTATTAAGGATAGAAATACCGGCCTGTTGATTGAAGAAAAAACCTCAGATGCAATCTTCACTGCAGTGGCCGAATTGATGGATGACCCAACATTCCGAGATATACTTTCTGAAAATGGCCGAAATTTTGTTATCAAACAATTCGACTGGCAAGTGATCAGCCATTCTTACATTGGACTGATGAATCGTCTTCTCGGAGAAAAAATGTTACCTTGAACGATGCCTGTTCGTCGACAAACTATTGATTCTGTCAATTTTCACGGCCATTTTGTAAAATTGCAAAAATTCAAACTCAGGGTAATTCTACTCAATGGTCGTTAAACTCATCCTACTTTTCCTGGCCCTCTGGTTCGGCTTGCGACTCTACCGAATATTTCAGGCAAGAAATAATACTGAAGCGACACCTGAAAACATTCAGGATATGGTCAGCTGTGATAAATGTGGTATCCATATCCCGGCAAATGAAGCAATAAAAAGCGGCAACAAATACTATTGTAGCCAGGACCATCTAACTAAAATGGATTAGTTTTTGAAATGTCCAATTCAAGAATACGTCTGTGGATAATCCAGCATGAATAGGCCTGGAAGATTTATATTCGCTAGCCAGATTCTTTCTGATTCCACTCCAAAGGAGGTTGGCACCGACTATTGGCGGGCCTTATTCTACCTAAATATCTACCGTATGTTGCTGTCGGTCTTCCTGATCACCACCAGCATGGCCACAATCAATGTTGGAAGTCTGGGCAGTAAACACCCTGATATATTCACCTACACCAGTTTTTTTTACGGATTATTAAGCCTTACTTTTACATTTTTTATTCATAAAGGCTGGCCGCACTATATTATTCAATGTCGGCTTCATGTCCTGACAGATATCGTTATCGTAATTATTCTGTATTATGCCAGTGGTGGTAGAGGCGCCGGGCTTGAAATATTATTCTTTATCTCTGTATCGGCATCGGGAATATTATTGGGAGGAAGGGGTGCACTTACTGCAGCCTCCGCTGCCACGATTTTTCTTATTCTTGAACATTTTTATGTTATTGCTACAAACCAGCGCCAGATGGGTGGCTTTACTACGTTGGGTTTTATTGGTGGCGGTCTTTTTATCACCGCATTTATTATCTATTACCTGAGCTTGCTCCTACGAAAGACTGAAGTAGAAGTCGCACAGCAAAATATAGATATACAGAAATTAAACCGTATCAACGAGCTCATTGTGGAGCAACTTCATTCTGGTGTTATTGTTGTCGACCCGTCATTACAGGTACTTTTAATCAATAACAGCAGCAAGGATTTGCTCGATATTCCAGACAAGCTCATACTACCACAACCACTTATAAACCTGTTACATAACACAGGTCTGGAAGTAAGTAATCTGAAAGATTTGGATAAGCGTGAAGAATCAATGGTTAACCTCCCCTCTGGGAAAAAACTGCTTGCCCGGTACAAGCCGCTGGGTAATTCATACGAAAACGGTTATATCATTCTCCTGGATGACTATAGCCAGATAGAGAAAAATCAGAGGAATGAAAAATTTATCGCCATGGGAAGACTCTCTGCCAGTATTGCCCACGAAATTCGTAACCCGCTTGGTGCCATCAGTCATGCAGGTCAACTACTGTCAGAATCTCCTACTCTCCTCAAAAATGACTCCAGGCTCGTTGAGATTATCGAAAATCAGAGCAAGCGTATCGATCAGGTTATAAAGACAATACTCGAACTTGGACAGGGGAATGTGCAGAAGCTGCAGGAGATCCCAATATTTGTATGGATAGAAAAACTCATAGATTCTTTCATTAATGAGAAAGGTTTGCCCGAAAATTCTATCCGTCTCTCTGGTGATAGAACTATCACGGCTTGCGGGGATCCTGAACAGCTCCAGCACGTTGTCCTGAATTTATTTTCCAACGCATTGAATTATGCCGATACAACAAAAAACCCCTTCATAACTGTAAAAATAGAGCTTGACCAATCCGGGTACAAAACTTCAGTATCTATTGCTGATAATGGACCCGGTATCCCAGAGAATATCCAGGACAGAATTTTTGAGCCTTTTTTTACCACCTCCTCTACTGGAAATGGCCTCGGATTGTATATCGCGAGAAACATATGTCTGGGAAATAATGGCCAACTCGATTATATCAAAAGTAAAAATAGCAATGATTTATTCATGATCACCTTACAGAATCGAAACTCAGATCAGGCAACGCCTGGTAAATTAAAAGAGGCATAGGTGTATGTCACAATCTTCACCACTAATTCTACTGATAGATGATGAGCCTGACATTCTTGAACTGTTATCACTGACCCTGGATCGCATGGGATTAAAGTCTGAAGCGACTAGTAGTGTCAAACAAACGATAGCAAGACTCAATAGCCAAAAATTTGACCTCTGCCTGACAGACTTGCGACTTCCGGATGGAAGTGGTCTTGAGATCGTCAATTTCATACAGCAATCCATGCCACAACTTCCTGTTGCAGTCATCTCAGCCCACGGCAACATGCAGGCCGCAATCGACGCGATGAAGGCAGGGGCTTTTGACTTTCTCTCTAAACCCATTGATTTAAAACAACTGCGCGCGTTAATCGAAAGCGCTCTGGCACTTGACGAGAGCACCGATGGAAAAAAGTGTAACGGTATTTCTCCCCGACTATTAGGTCAATCACCCGCCATTCAGAAAATCAGGGATCAAATCCAGAAGCTGGCAAGAAGCATGGCACCTGTTCATATCCATGGCGAATCGGGAACAGGCAAGGAACTTGTCGCAAGATTGATACACGATTACAGCCCAAGGAAGGAGAGTCCCTTCATAGCAGTCAATAGCAGCGCCATTCCTGCCGAATTGATGGAAAGTGAGTTTTTTGGCCACCGTAAAGGCAGTTTTACCGGCGCAGTTTCTGACACCCCTGGACTGTTTCAGGCCGCCAGGGGGGGAACCTTGTTCCTGGATGAAATCGCAGACCTGCCTCTTCCCATGCAGGCGAAACTGCTAAGGGTAATACAGGAACGGGCTATCCGTCCCGTAGGCAGTCATGAAGAAATAGCAATTGACTGTCGAATATTAAGTGCCACTCATCAGAACTTAAGATCACTGGTAGATAATGGAAAATTTCGTGAGGACCTTTTTTATCGTATCAACGTAATTGATTTAGACGTCCCCCCGCTGCGATCGAGGATAGAAGATATTCCTCCACTGGTGGAACATATCCTCCGTCAGATTGCCGAGAGAAACAGTATTGATCCTCCAGAGGTCGATACAGGCCTGATAGAGGCCTTAACTACCTATTCATATCCTGGGAATATTCGTGAACTTGAAAATATACTTGAACGCACCGTTGCACTGGGCGCAGGAAATACAATTACGGTTAACGATCTGAACTTACCGATATCCTCCAGCAAACCAGCAACCAGTGTTTGCCAACCCGCCACAAGTGAATCACTAGACGTGTTTTTGCAACGTATCGAAAAAGAATTGATCTTGAAGGCGTTGGAGGAGTGTGGAAACAATAAAACTCACGCGGCCAAATCCCTTGGGATCTCTTTTCGTGCCTTCCGTTACAAATTAAAGAAGTTATCCTTGCCCTGAGACCGTTAGACTTGAACGGCGATAAAATCAAGTTTTATTGCAAATATTGTCACATACCCCCCTATATTTCTTTAATGGTCGAAAAACAAACACGCTCTCAAAACAATTTTGTAATATATATATCGCATATATTTCAATAAATTAAATCATTTCTCCTCGCATTTATAATCCCTGCTCATCTATACTGGCATACAAATTGCATGCCTGCGATTTAAAGGATCATTTTATCAAAAAACTGAAATCTAAATTCGATGTAAAAAGGACAGAGCAAATGGAAAAGAGTTCACAGAGAGTTAATACGCTTCAAGCAGGTTTTACCCTTATTGAACTAATGATAGTGATTGGAATACTCGGTATCCTTGCTTCTATCGCGATTTCTGCGTACCAGGACTACACTATCCGCAGCAAAGTTAGTGAGGCCTCAAAAATGGTGAGCCCCTTCACAACAGCTGTTGGAACTTACTACTGGACAAAATCAGTCCTGCCCACGAACAGAACTGCCGCGGGTCAAACAAATGTAATCACCAAATACATAGAGGGGATTACAATTACCTCAACGGGGTTAATATCGGTTGATATTAACGAGAACACAACGGGCATAAGCAGTGAGACTTCGGATAACATGTATCTGATTTTTACACCAAACATTACCACGGGGGCAATTGACTGGGTATGTCGACCAAACACGGCCGTTGATGGAACAGGTAATAGCAATAATTTAACCCGATTTGTTAGCCCAAACTGCCGCCCATGAGCGACCATTCATAGCCGTTGTAACCACTGCCCACTCATACTAACCTACCTTGTCTGAATGCAAAGTGCTGCATTCGAGAACGCTAAATGAAAAAATGAGGGTAGGTAGTGACAATATTTGTCAGTAACGTACAGAATTTGTCATAATTTGGACGGGCGGTAACTAATACCTGACAACACCGCCCTTTATCAGGAAAAAATAATTTATACTCTCTTATCCGAATCATATGTCTGGCACACCTATCTTATTGATTTATATATATTAATATTGGCCCTAAAAAATAAAATAGAATTTATTTAATTTTGGCACAATTACTGCAGAGATTAATCCAGTAACGGGTACATATAATCTAATCATACCGAATGGATCAGGTGTATTTGATCTAAATCAGTAATAAATTCACTACTAACGGAGATTTTCAAATGAAAAGAACCCAAGCAGGTTTTACCTTAATCGAACTGATGATCGTTATTGCGATTCTCGGCATCCTTGCCGCCATCGCTATCCCGGCCTATCAGGACTATAGCGTACGCGCCAAGGTCTCAGAGGCGATAAATGTGGCCGCCCCGGCCAAACTGGCTGTTGCAGAATATGTGCAATCTGAAGGTGCCTGGCCTCCCAACAGGACAGGGGCAGGCACAAGTAACGTGATTACCAAGTATGTCAGTGGCCTCACCATAATTGGAAACACCGGCACCCCCACCGACAGTTCAGGAAGCGTCCTGGCATATGTCTATGTGGATGTTAATGAAACAACCACCGGTGTAACAACAGCTGCAGGTGCGGGTAATATGTATATCGAGCTCAGAGCATCAAATGAAGTGGGGGGTATTGACTGGCGTTGTCGTACCACCTCAACTCAAGGTGCACCGGGTACGGTCTCTACTGCGGCTTTCCAGCGTCTGGTGCCTTCGAGCTGTAGATAAATATATGCAAACATAACTGTAAATTAGTTATTATCAGGGGGCCACTTACGAGTGGCCCTTTTTTTTACGATTTCTCTGATCATTCATTCTGATACTTCTAAAACATTACGTCTTGAGACCCTCCCACAATTCCAGATATAAAAATATTCAAACGTATACGCTACCCGTGCACAAAATTCTTCTCTATACCTTGCTATCCAGTGCCGCTATTGTTCTCGTTTACTACCCTGGCCTTTCAGGTGGATTTATTCTTGATGACATCAGCAATATTTTACATCCATTGGGAATACGAATGGATGTACTTAGCTGGGATAATCTCAAGAATGCAGCGCTATCTATGGACAAGCGACCTCTTGCGCGGGCCAGTTTTGGTCTGAATTATCTTACAAGCGGTTTTGATCCTTTTTACTTCAAAGCAATAAATATCGCCATCCATGGTATTAATTCATCACTGGTGTTCGCTTTCGTTTTACTCCTGCTCAGGCATCAAAACCAGGTGAGAAACTGCAGCGAAAACACTTCCAGGGTTATTTTCATTGCTGCAGCTATATCTCTCGGCTGGGCTCTCCACCCGATCAACCTGACCAATGTGCTCTACAGCGTACAACGAATGAATAGTCTGTCAGCACTTTTTGTGCTGGCTGGCATGCTTAGTTATATAAAAGGACGCATAGGCCTTGATGTTGCTCCGATAAAGGGCTGGCTGCTCATGTTCGCTTCAATTTTCCTCTTCCTGCCATTGGCGTGGTACAGCAAGGAAAATGGTGCATTATTACCCTTGTTTCTATTTATTCTTGAACTCACCATCTTTCGCTTCAAGGGAAGAGAGACCCGACAGCGTAATGGACTTTACCTGTTTCATACCCTCTTTGTTCTGCTGCCCTCCACACTGGTACTTATCTATATATTGCAACATGCGGGGATGTTCCAGACCGGTTATGGGAACCGACACTTCAACATGATGGAGCGATTACTGACAGAACCGCGCGTGCTGTGGCTTTATATTCGGATGATTCTGCTGCCCACTCCTTCTTTGTTTGGATTGTTTCAGGATGATATATCCGTTTCCACCTCATTCACCGAGCCGATAACGACAGTGCTTGCTATTGCTGGTCTTGCCGGTCTCCTGATAATTGCCCTGGCAGGAATCAAACGCATGCCCGTCCTGGCCTTCGGTCTGTTGTTCTTTTTGGCTGGCCACCTCATGGAGTCAACATTTATTCCACTGGAACTGGCCTTCGAGCACCGTAACTATCTACCATCAATTGGATTACTCCTACCGCTTTTCTTTTATCTTGGATACGGTATTGCGCCAGAAAAATACATAAAAATACGGCTTGCTGGAATAAGTGCCATTATCCTGCTATTTGCCCTACAGACCCACCTCAGGGCCTGGACCTGGTCAGACAATGTCCGGTTATATCTAACTGCGGTTCAATATCACCCGAACTCTGCGCGTGCCAACTATGAAGCAGGAAAGGTTTTTGGTCAGAGACTGGAACGTGGTCAGGGTGATCCAATAATAAACTACAGAGAAGCCATCAGGTATTTTGAACGTGTCACTTCATTGAGAGAAAATACTACATCGGGTCTGTTCGGCAGTATTCTGGCATCTATTGATAGCGGCAGGAAGATACAGCCTGTATGGATCAAAGAACTCGAATATCGTCTGGGATCTCAACCGCTGGAACAAGTGAATCTACTCTGGCTCGACAGGCTAACCGATTGCGTCAGCCAGGCTGAGTGCCGTAAAGAAGATATTGAAATACCACTGTTACTTAACTCTGCAATTCGCAATCAACATGCAAACAGTACAAATAAAGCCATGCTATATGCCATCCTGGCAAAATACACATATCAGGTAGAAGGGGATAAAAAGAAAACCCTGGTATTGGCACGCAAGGCTGTATCGCTCACACCGTCAAACCTGTATTATCGCCTTAGCCTGATCAAGTACCTGATCTGGGCTGGAAATTTAACGGAAGCAAAAAACGCCCTGGAAATAACAAAAAAGCTCGATATTAATAATCTGCATACAGCTAAAATAACCATACTGGCAGAAACCCTGGATACCAATCTAAACAAGTAACCCAATGTCACAAGAACCTTCCATTAGTATTGTCCTTCCAGCATTCAATGAAGAGCAAGGACTTGATGAGCTTTTACCCACGCTTAAGGAACTCTATCCCGGGCATGAAATACTCGTTATCGATGACGGTTCTACCGATGCAACAACTTTCATCTGTACTAAAAATAATGTAAAAGTGATTTCTCACCCTTATCCTATAGGCAATGGGGCGGCAATAAAAACAGGTGCTCGTCACGCGAAAGGGGAGCTTATTGTATTTATGGATGCGGATGGGCAGCATGACCCAAAAGACATAAGCTTACTGACTGACAAGTTACTCAATGAAGGTTATGATATGGTTGTAGGGGCCAGGGAACTGTCTACACACAGTACACCCATAAAAAGAGCAGGCAACTGGTTCTATAACCGATTTGCCTCATTAATGACAGGCCATACCATTCTCGACCTTACATCAGGGTTCAGAATCGTGAAGGCGAAAATTTTTCGGAAATTTCTATATCTTCTCCCTAATGGGTTTTCATACCCGACTACAAGTACAATGGCATTTTTCCGTTCTGCATACCCGGTGGGCTATGTCACTATCAAAGCGAGAAATCGCCCGAAAGGGACACACAGCAATATAAAGATCCTGAAAGATGGCGTAAGGTTTTTTGTTATTATATTAAAAATCGGTGCCCTGTATTCACCAATGCGCCTGTTTCTTCCTCTCAGTGCCCTGGTTTTTCTGTTGGGAGTAGGCAACTATGTATACACATATGCAACAAATAACAGATTTACAAACATGAGTACGCTACTGTTGATTTCATCTCTTATGATATTTCTTATCGGTTTACTGTCTGAACAAATATCATCATTGCATTACCGTGGTAATGCCAAGTAAACAAGTCAAAAAACAGTAGGAATCTCTTTACTTATAAGGTGATTACCTCCTCGAAAAGATGACGATAATCCCCAATCATCCTGCTCCGTGCGAATTTCCTTTCAACTTTCTCTCGATTGTAATCACCCATATCTCTTCTTAGACTATGTGATTCGGCCAGTATATTGACATAGTCTGCAAACATTCTGACATCGTGTATATCAGTCAGGTAGCCACCGTATTTATGATCAATCAGTTCGGGTAATGAGGAAGTGTTAAAGGCGACAACCGGGAGTCCACAGGACATAGCTTCCGCCACAGACAACCCAAAACCTTCCCGTATCGATGGGAATATAAGTATATCAGCTTGCTGATATAATGCGGGCATGTCTCTATGCGGTATGCTACCGACATCTACCATCTTTTCAGAAATTTTAGCTGGATGCTTGTTTCGCAATCCAGTCGTATACAGGATTCTGATGTTGTTATTCAAATAAGGGAGTAACTTTGGCAAAAAATCAAACCCTTTCCTCGCGGAGGTGTTACCTGAAAATAATACCGTGATAACAGATTTATTATCTGATGATTTTGCAGGCACAAACAACGATTCATCGATTCCGTTATAGATGACACGTATATCCTGGTTCAGGCCCATATCCTGCTTTACAAGATCAGCCGTAAAATGGCTCACCGCAGTCAAAATATCGGCTCTTTGTAACGATAACCTTGTAAATAATTTAAGATCGGTTCTGTAGTGAAGCTTCTGTAGAAAAGAGCTATAGTCATTCATAAACCGGTCAAGCACATAATTATGGAAGCTGAGTACAAGCCTGCTGTTTCTTTTTTTAAAGAATATCCCATAATCAGGAGTGGTATGAATAATGTCTGCTTGCTTACAATTGAGCAGGGGCAAGAAAGGAGGAAACAAAGTAAAATTTGGATGATAAGGATAGACTGAGTACCCATCAAGACAGGATGCCAGCTGTTTGTGCACAATGAATGCACCATTTCCTGTTGACATTGGACTACATATCTTCATGCTATCACAGAAACTACCATTGGTTTCATATTACATGCCTGAACCAGAGCCTCCTGGATTACCTGCAGGCAAAAACAGAAGTGAGTAACACACTATATGAGTCTTTCATACAATACAAAAAAGCCGCCCTATTTCTCTATCATTGTTGCAACATTAAATGCTGAGCGAACAATAAAAAAATGTGTCGATAGCATTATACATCAAACAGCCGGAGATAAGATTGAGATCCTTATTAAAGACGGCGCATCAACCGATAATACAATAGATATTTTAAAAACCTACAAAAAAGAAATCTGTTACTGGGAAAGTGCACCTGACTCGGGAATATATGATGCGTGGAATCAAATACTCCCTAAAGCATCGGGGAAATGGGTTCTCTTCCTCGGAGCTGATGATACTTTATTTAATAATTTAGTCATTGCAGAATCTTTCCCCATACTTGAAGAAGCAGCAGAATCGATTGATATTTCTTATGGAAGAGTAAGACTTGTCAGTATCGAAAATGACACAATCCTCGATTTAGGGAGAGACTGGGATCGGACAAGAAAATGTATAAAAGAAAAAATGTGTATCCCGCATCAAGGTATATTTCATAAACGATCATTATTTTCCAGGTATGGATACTTTAATACTGATTACTACATTTCTTCCGATTATGATTTTATAAGAAGAGTCATTTCTGAAGATAATGTCCTCTACATGAATATGATCATTAGCTGTATGGGAGTTGGTGGCATTAGCTCTATTTCGCAGAACACATTTATCAGGCTGAAAGAGATAAGACAGATTAACAAAAAGCATGGCAACAGGATCCCCGGCGTACTTTGGCTAATTACATTTTCCAATGCCTGTTTCAGATACTGTTTATTCTTATTAATCGGTGAACAGAAAGCAAGATTCTTGCTTGACTATTTTAGAGGTATTCTGGGTCTACCTTCTTACTGGTCTAAGTTTAAATGATTAGATACATCCTCCCTTACCCCATAGCTATTTGTATCTTATTACCGTCCTGAAATTTTTTATCGTTCTTAATTTTCTCATCAAAATATTTAGGTCGAACAGGCAGTATATAACCCCTCCTACAGCAAGTATCAGATCTCCTGGGAACGAGTTGAAGTTAGTCTCTACCCCCTCAATATCTTCCAGGAGTTCATTTTTTACATACCCCATAGACTCCAATCTATTTGAACCTAACCAGTTAATATACTTTTTACACCAAAACTTCCTGAAGGGGTTGCACAGTATTCCTTTCCATTTTTCAAGGGGTTTTTCACTGATCTGATGATAACTTTTCTTTCCTGTATCATCACCCATATCACCACTTAGCATCACGTCTAGATATTTCTCTTTAATATCAGGTTGTAATTCCAGTTCTAGATATGAAAAAACTCTTTTCAACTCATTATCCATATCTGTTATGAAATCTTCATAGTTGATAGCAAGCGATTTATCCTCATATTTTCTATATGTATTTGTTAAGTTGTTAATTCCATCATAGAGGTCGATTTTATAATTGAATAAATTCCATCTTCCCTTACCCCATGTTTCAATAATTGATGAAATAATCGATAAAGGGTTTCGCCACAGAAAAATAAATTTCCCATCGGGAAACATTTCAATAATATCTTCACAAATCAAATGATACCGTGGCGTCTTGTCAAGAAAGTAGATAGATGAGCTATCTGCTGCCTTTTTATAAAGTGTCAGCACCGCACCCCGAATGGCTGTCAGATAGTCTTCCTTTTCAGAAGGTAAAGTCTTTAAGAAATCCTGGAGTGCACGATGCATAATACTGTGGGAATACTCCGCATATATCCCATGTTCCTTTAAGGGATATAGAAAGGGGAGCAGAACCCAGGGCTCGGAAACTGATGAAACTGCATTATGCGATGTTATAAAACGTTGCAATAACGTGGATCCAGACCTTGGAAGACAAAAAATAAATATAGGGCGAATCTTCTCTTTTTTCACTGTTAACCAATTAGATGGTAATAATTATCGTACAAAATAGATATTGAGATATACATATATGAATTTAATTCCCCTTCCATATGGCATTTATTACTCTCTTAACGGCACTAATGCCATGAAATATTTTGAGAAGATATATTATCTCCCTCTGGATAAAATTCGATACAAACAAGGTGAAATAGCCATGACAAGATTTGCTCGACTGAGTTTCTGTTTTGAATGTAAGACCTTTAAAATACGTGAAATAAAGTTGTTTGACAGCAAGTACCTTCGGAACATTAACTCTCGAACTTTGATTAATACAAGTTCTACCTTATCCTCTCCCCCAATTTTTTTAATATCCCCTATCACATTATGGAGATTAATGATCTGGTTTTCATAATTTTTCTCCATAATGTCCAGGAACTCACCACAAGGCACATCTTTGGCTTGTATCCAAAAAGACAGATTACTCTTATGAACCCGGTACCTTATCAATGGATCGCTTATATAACCAATTTTTCCTAAAAGTGATGCCCTAAGAGGGAGTATTTGATCTTCATTTCTGGCATTAGACTTTAGTCTTCCAAAATACTTGAATACCGTTATATCATATGCAGCAGCTGCTCCAAAAAACTGACTTCCTTTTCCTATAATACCGTAAAAATCTCTTTTCTCAATTGTGAATTTATCTTTTTGTATATAAGTTCCTATTTCTTCATTGATATCATCTATCAAAGTTGCATTAGAACATATAGCATACACATCTTTATTTTCTTCAAAATATTTTGCTATTCTCTTTACTCGATTTTTACTGCTTATATCATCCCCAGCCTGTACTATAAATAGTTGTGTACGCAGAAAATCTGAAACAAGATAATTTAAATGCTCTACAACACCCATATTCTCTTTATTCTTATTTATATGTACTATATGTGGACCATTATACCCTCTTACTGTTTCACTAATAATATCGAAAGTCCTGTCCGTTGAATTATCATCTGATATGATTATTTCTAAATTATCGTAATCCTGGCATAGCGCACTGTTTATGGAATCTTTAGCAAATCTCTCCTGATTGTATGTCAGTACTAGTAAAGTTATGTTTCTACACCTCCTCATATTGGTTTATAACTTTACAAATATGAGCTACAGATTGAATACTAAGTTGCGGCCAAATCGGTAAGCTTAATGCTGTATTCGCCAATTCTTTTGCAAGAGGCATATCCTCCCATCGAGCATCACCTTTATAAGCTTTAGATAAATAAGGTGGCAATGGATAATGGACCATTGTCTCAATACCTTCTGTTGATAGATGATACTGTAACTCATCTCTATGATTTGTTCTAATTATAAATAAGTGCCATACAGAAGTATTACCTTCAATGGTTTTTGAGAAACTCAAATTATGATCTGATAGATTTATTTGATAACACTCAGCTATCGCAGATCTCTTTGCATTCCATTCATCAAGATACTTAAGCTTAATAGAGAGAAATGCTGCCTGCAATGTATCCAGCCTTGTGTTATATCCTTTTAATTCGTTTTCATATTTTTTTCTAGAACCGTAATTTCGTAGTATTTTTATTCTGTCAGCAACAGTAGAATCATTTGTAATTACAGCCCCACCATCACCAAAAGCTCCTAGATTTTTACCCGGATAAAAACTAAAAGCAGCGGCATGCCCTATTGAACCAACTCGCCTATCCTTATATTTTGCCCCATGCGCCTGTGCTGCATCCTCAATAACTAACAAGTTATATTTCTCTGCAATCTTCATAATTGCATTCATATCTGCTGGTTGGCCATAGAGGTGAACGGGTATGATGGCTTTCGTTTTGTTGGTGATAACCGAAGCAATTAAAGCCGGGTCAATATTGTAATTATTTATATCCGGTTCAACCTGTATGGGTACAGCCCCTACCTGAGACACTGCCAACCATGTTGCAATGAAAGTATACGATGGAACAATGACTTCATCCCCTTCCCCTATTCCATAGGCTTCAAGAATTAAACGCAATGCATCTAGCCCATTAGAAACACCCACGCACTGCTTAGCACCGCAATATTCTGCGAAATCACTTTCAAATTTCTCGACCTCTTCACCGAGGATATACCAACCTGAACTCATGACTCGATGATAAGCGGCATCAAGTTCTTCTTTAAGTTCAAAATACCCTGCGTGCAAATCTAAAAAAGAGACTTTCAATCGCTTAACTCGATCGCCTTTTGATATTCGGAATAATCACGGTAGTAGTCATCTTCTTCATATTTATTTGATGCCAGAACCATGCAGACTGATCCCGAAGAGAAGTTGTCGAGCTCTCTCCATATCATTTTTGGGACATACAAACCGTAATAAGAACGATTAAGGTGGAATCTCTTTTTCTCTTGCCCATCATCAAGCACCACATCAAAGCTCCCTGCCATGGCTATAATAAGCTGGTGTAATTCTTTGTGAGCATGGCCCCCGCGCTCTGCACCGCCTGGTACGTCGTACAGATAATAGACGCGTTGAATTTCGAAGGGTATGTGGTTGCCTGCCTCAACAAAGGTCAAATTGCCGCGTGGGTCAGTAATTTTTGGGAGATCGATTATTTTGCAGTTATCAATATTCACTTTATTCTTCTACTACAACTGGTTCTGGTAGGAATTTATTATATCTATGTCTCGATGCAGTAATATTTTTATATGATATTTTGTACAAGTAGTCTAATTCTCTCTCACCGGTTCGCTCTGCGCCAAAACGCTCATGAAATCGCCAAACCCTCTCGTTCCCCTTACGCACATCAAAATGCGACCGTTGAAATCCAAGATATTCAATGGCATAAGAATAAACCATGAGTGCTGACTCGATTGCTGTATTTTTTGGTGCATCTTTAATAATAATCCAACTTCCCCAACAAAAACTGTCAGCTTTGGCATCATATAAACGAACAGTGCCAATAGGGTTCCTAACTTTATCTTCAATGATGAAATAAACTTGATCATCGCAATTGCTGTAATTCTTAAGCCAGGTCTGTTGGCTACTAACATCTGGATCCGTTTCCGACAAATGTTTAGATAGTCGGGTATTTGTTCTTAACGAGAGTATGAACTCAGCATCTGATGGTTTAGCATTACGAAAGACTAGTGAATTTCCAGTTACCTTCTTCGACTTTTTCAATTTAGGTTCCATTGCAGGCTTAATATTCCTTTCAGATTAATCCAATCATAAATTTTCACTGTTGTCCTGTTAACTGTTGAATAAGTATCTCTGATGCAACTACTTTTTATACACAAAACTAACCAGTAGCCTATTGATCAAAAAGAATGAGTCCGCCATACTTATAGCAATGCATCATGCTGGCCGTAGGTTTCTGTGCTCATAATTTGTCAGATTACTACCCACCTTTCGCTGCGGGAAATCATCAACAGTCATAAGCCAAGTACTTCGTCTTATTCATCTGAGTAATGCACGACAGACTCATTCAAACTTTCTTGCATCAACAACATGACAAACCTTATACTATTGGACAAAGGCATGTTTGGCAAATTTCTTACTCGCTGTCAGTTCAAGGACCCACACCTCAGTTCCCGGTTTAAAAGCCCCTTTTTTCTCTTGTGTCTCAGATATTCAGACAATGAAAGACCTCACAGCCATTGACCTGAACCTTTTGGTATGATTATGTATCCCAGATGGGCTATGTATTTCATCTAGCACATGCCAGACCATATCAAAATATTATCTTTCACTCAGATCAGGTACCAGTAGAGTAATTGAATAAGTCATCGAGGCAGGAACTATCATTCCGGTAAATAGGACAACAAACAGTCAGTTGCCATCCTGCGTCATCAGCAACGGCTATCTTTAGTGATGAACCATCTAAATGGATATGGGTCAGTGACGCGGATGTTCTTCAAGCTACATTCACGAATCGGTGATCCTGTTACCTTCTTGTTTCAATGAAAGGCTAAAAATCATGCTTTTTGATAGGGCTATAAAGAATCTCCTCTACAGTCTATTATATTTTTTCTCCAAACAGGACTCTCAAATAACTGCTTTTATTGTTGATTTATTTCGATTCGCAAGTAAAACATTTCGGAATTATTACTTTATTCCTATGGTATGGCTGGATCAGGCAGAGGCTAATAACAAGTATTTACTGCGTCGAGGAGGTGTGGGTAATTCATATCCTCCTCACTGTATAGACGGTCGGCCATTAATTAAAGAAGTTCATTTTTCCGATATTAACTGCCATATTTTTCGAAATTCACGTATCTCGGTAACCTCATCTTCTGTCATACTTAAT
>VAPH01003762.1_pt1 | contig 26878 bp, 23 predicted proteins | sample 3393861 | NCBI WGS metagenome assembly VAPH01 (sample SAMN08290439, study PRJNA428436) | hydrothermal vent metagenome | isolation source: Deep-sea hydrothermal vent chimney | place: Atlantic Ocean: South-mid Altantic Ridge | reverse complement strand
TGAAATTTTTCTAACATAATGAGTAATTTCATTTGTTAATTTCAATAAAATATTGGACTGAGGGGAATGATATTTTATAAAGAAATTAACACCCTGCAAATAGAACAAAATATTAAGCTATTTTAATTTGCATTACAAAAAAAAAGCCTATCAAGATCATGTCAAGATAGGCTTTTTTTATTGCCAATTAAATATTATGGTAATTCTCAAATACTCCAAAGTATTCTGGAATGAATACAAGATAAAAGTGTTGATAACTTCATGCTTAAATAAAGCAAAAATTAATCCTAAAAAGGGGGTGGTTTTATTATATTTGTACGTTGGTTAAAATTCTATAAAAAGACAATTAAAAATATGAGTGAAGAAGCAAAAAAAGATCAATATTCAGCTGATAGTATTCAGGCTTTAGAAGGTATGGAGCATGTTCGCAAGCGACCATCCATGTACATAGGAGATATTAGCACTCGTGGTTTACATCATTTGGTTTATGAGGTTGTTGACAATTCTATAGATGAGGCAATGGCCGGACATTGTGATAGAATAGATGTAACAATTAATGAAAATAATTCGGTTACTGTTAAAGATAATGGTAGAGGGATTCCGGTTGGTACGCATAAAAAGGAAGGGGTTTCAGCTTTAGAAGTTGTAATGACTAAAATTGGTGCAGGCGGCAAATTTGATAAAGATTCTTATAAGGTCTCCGGTGGTTTGCATGGAGTTGGTGTATCAGTTGTAAACGCATTATCCAATCATTTAACTGCCATAGTTTACCGTGAAGATAAAATATGGCAACAAGAATATGAAAAAGGGAAAGCTCTTTATCCCGTTAAATCAGTCGGCGATTCAAATGAAAATGGCACAGAAGTTACTTTTTTAGCTGATGATACCATATTTCAATGTGAGATCAATTACAGTTATGAAACCTTATCTGCTCGTTTGCGGGAATTGGCGTATTTAAATCAAGGTCTTACCATCACTATTACTGATAAACGATTTAAGGATGAGGAAGGAAAAGATATATATGAAGTGTTTTATAGCGAAGAAGGATTAAAAGAGTTTATTCGATATTTAGATGCAACAAGAGAGCAACTTACTTCTGATGTGATCAGTATGGAAGGTGAAAAAAATAATATTCCGGTTGAAGTTGCGATGGTTTATAATACTTCATATACCGAAAACCTTCATTCTTATGTAAACAATATCAATACACATGAAGGAGGTACTCACCTTTCAGGATTTAGACGGGGTTTGACCCATACACTGAAAAGATATGCCGAAAATTCAGGTTTGTTAAGTAAGCTTAAATTTGATATATCCGGTGATGATTTCAGGGAAGGATTGACTGCAATTATATCTGTTAAAGTCGCAGAACCTCAATTTGAAGGGCAGACCAAAACAAAATTAGGAAATCGTGATGTTTCTTCGGCTGTTAGCCAGGCAGTTTCAGAAATGCTTACCAATTACTTAGAAGAAAATCCCGATGACGCTAAAATTATTGTCCAAAAGGTAATTCTTGCTGCACAAGCTCGTCATGCGGCGGCTAAAGCTCGCGAAATGGTGCAACGTAAAACAGTAATGTCGGGTGGTGGTTTACCCGGTAAATTATCTGATTGTGCCTGGAGTGACCCCGAAAAATGTGAAATTTTTCTGGTCGAGGGTGATTCGGCCGGCGGTACCGCTAAACAAGGAAGAGATAGGAATTTTCAAGCCATTTTACCTTTACGGGGAAAGATCTTAAATGTAGAAAAAGCCATGCAACACAAGGTTTTTGAAAACGAAGAGATTAAAAGCATGTACACTGCCTTAGGAGTGACCATTGGTACCGAAGAAGACCCTAGAGAATTAAATCTTAGCAAGTTACGTTATCATAAAATTGTAATTATGTGTGATGCTGATGTTGATGGTAGTCATATTGCAACTTTAATTCTAACTTTCTTTTTCCGTTATATGCGTGAATTGGTTGAAAATGGTAATATTTATATAGCAGCTCCACCTCTTTATCTAGTTAAGAAAGGGGCAAAAAAAGAATATGCTTGGTCAGATGAAGAACGTGATGGTATAGTTGAAAAATTTGGTGGTGGATCTATACAGAGATATAAAGGATTAGGTGAAATGAATGCAGATCAGCTTTGGGATACAACTATGAATCCTGAATTCAGAACCATGCGACAGGTATCCATTGACAATGCTACAGAAGCCGATAGAGTATTTTCTATGCTAATGGGTGATGATGTACCACCTCGAAGAGAATTTATTGAAAAACACGCAGTTTATGCAAAAATTGATATTTAATTGTTAATACAGTTAAAAGCATTTTTTTCTTCGATTTATATATAAAGTATCCGGTATTTTCTGGATTCTTGTTTTTTAAAATATTTTTGTTCAATAATTATAAAGTATATTATGAAAGTAACTGTTGTAGGAGCTGGAGCCGTAGGTGCCAGTTCTGCTGAGTACATAGCAATTAAAAATTTCGCTTCTGAAGTAGTTATAATTGATATAAAAGAAAACTTTGCCGAAGGTAAAGCGATGGATTTGATGCAAACTGCATCATTAAATGGATTTGATACCAAAATTATTGGTACTACAAATGATTATTTAAAAACGGCTGACAGTGATATAGCTGTAATTACCAGTGGTATTCCACGTAAACCAGGTATGACCCGTGAAGAATTAATTGGTATTAATGCCAGTATTGTAAAATCTGTAACACAAAGTGTTTTGGAACATTCACCTAATGTGATTTTTATTGTGGTAAGCAACCCTATGGATACTATGGCGTACTTAACACATCAAACATTAGGTATTGCGAAAAATAGAATTATAGGTATGGGAGGCGCATTGGATAGTGCTCGTTTTAAATTTCGTCTTGCAGAAGCATTAGGGTGTCCCTCATCTGACGTAAACGGAATCGTAATTGGTGGTCATAGCGATACAGGAATGATTCCCTTAAGCAGGTTGGCAGTGAGAAATAGTATTCCGGTGAGTTCATTTTTATCAGAAGAAAAATTAAATGAAGTTATGGAAGCAACCAAAGTTGGTGGAGCTACCTTAACTAAAATGTTAGGCACATCTGCCTGGTATGCTCCCGGCGCGGCAGTTTCATCAATGGTACAGGCAATAGCTTGTGATCAGAAAAAAATGTTTCCCTGTTCTGCTTTATTAGAAGGTGAATATGAATTAGATGATATTTCCATTGGGGTTCCATGTATTATAGGTAAAAAAGGTATTGAAAAAATAGTTGAGTTAGAATTGACAGATACTGAAAAATCTAAAATTCAGGAAAGCGCTGCAGCTGTTAAAAAAACGAATGGCTTGCTTAATGTGTAGCTAAAAGTTATAAGTTACAGAAAACAGTATAAAAAAATCTGCCATTTAGCAGATTTTTTATAGAATTGTTAGGGCTTCATTAATATCTAATCCCATAAATAGTGAAATCCTGACCTATATTCTAAGACAAGCCAGAAATTTTTCCATTATTATCAATACTCATATTTTCTGACGCTGGTATTGCTGGTAAACCCGGCATTCGCATCATCTTACCTAAAATAGGGATTAAAAATTTAGCCCCGGCAGCAATTTCAATTTCACGAATAGTTATTTTAAAACCGGTCGGACGACCGATTAATTTATCATTATCAGAAAATGATTTTTGTGTTTTCGCCATACAAATAGGAAAATCATTGAAACCCAGCCTGTCTATACGACGTAAATTAAGTTCAGCTTTTCTATCATAATCCACACCATCAGCTCCATAAATTTCTTTTGCAATAATTTCAATCTTTTCCTTTACGGGAGATTTCCAGTTGTATAATGGTTTATATTTAGTTGCTTTATTTTTAATAATATTAACCACTGCCTTAGCTAAATCTTGAGTACCATCACCTCCTTTTGCCCATCCATCTGAAACAACAGCGTGTACCCCTAAATCGGTACATTTATCAATAACCAATTGAACTTCTTCACTTGTATCACTAGTAAAAGAATTGATTGCAACCACGGGTTCTATATTGTATTTTCGAATATTTTCAATATGTTTTTCAAGATTTACAAAACCGTTTTTAACAAATTCTACGTTCGCAGTATTTAACTCATCTTTGTTGGCACCACCATGGTGACGTAAAGCTCTGATTGTAGCAACTAAAACAACACATTTTGGATTTAAATCTGCCGCCACACATTTTATATCTAAAAATTTTTCCGCCCCTAGATCTGCACCAAATCCAGCTTCAGTAACAACATATTCAGAAAGTGAAAGCCCCATTTTTGTTGCTAATATAGTATTTGTTCCCTGAGCAATATTTGCAAAAGGTCCACCATGAATTATTGCCGGATTCTTTTCCAAAGTTTGTACCAAATTAGGCTTAATTGCATCTTTTAATAAAATCGCCATTGCATTTTCTGCATGAAGATCACGTGCAAATATTGGTTTATTATCAAAAGTAAATCCAACAAAAATATCCCCCAAACGATTTTTTAAATCTTCAAATCCCGTTGCCATACATAAAATAGCCATTACTTCAGAAGCTGGTGTAATATTAAATCCATCCTTACGCGGAATACCATTTGCCGTTCCACCTAATCCGATAGTAATATCTCTAAGGGCTCTATCATTCATATCAATTACTCTTTTCCATACTATAGTTCTTCCGTCAAGGCCAAGATTATTTGTTTTACTTTGCAAATTATTATCAATTAAGGCAGCAAGTAAATTATTAGCCTTTTCTACCGCATTAAAATCACCCGTAAAATGTAAATTAATATCTTCCATCGGTACAACTTGTGAATAGCCTCCACCGGCAGCACCTCCTTTAATTCCAAATACCGGACCTAAAGAAGGTTCACGCAAAACAACAGTTGCTTTTTTTCCAATTTTATTTAAACCTTCTGTAAGACCAATAGATACAGTGGTTTTTCCTTCTCCTGCCGGAGTAGGAGTTAAGGCTGTAACCAATACTAAATTATTTTTTGAAATTTTATTCTCATCAATCAAGTCAAGAGGTAATTTTGCCTTATACCTACCATAAAGTTCCAAATCATCTTCCTTAATATTCAATTTTTCGGCTATATCTTTTATCAGTATCAGATTAGTTCTTTGGGCAATTTCTATGTCAGTCAGGTATTCCATATTATCCATTTTTATGATTGCGCTAAAATACTAAAAATTAACAGAAATATTATAACCACCAAATGCTTTAAAAATCATAGGTTATTTCTTTCAAAGCTAAATCTTTTGAGTATATTTGCGCGATTATATCAAATACAAAAGATTTATTAAAACAAATAGGAAGTAATGCAAAACAAAGGACTTATTACATTATTTGCAATTGTATTTAGTTTGGTATGCTTATACCAACTATCTTTTACATGGGTTGCAAAAAATGTAGAGAAAAATGCGGTTATTTATGCGGAATCAAATGCTGTTAATGGAGATTCTAATGAATTAGAAAAGTTGGAAAAAAGCTATTTAGATTCAATAGCGAATGTACCGGTATTCTATCTTGGATTTACTGATTTTACTTATAATGAGGTTAAAGAAAAGGAAATAAACCTTGGATTAGACCTAAAAGGTGGTATTAATGCAACATTAGAAGTATCTGTAAGAGACATTTTATATGGATTATCAAACGAATCAAAAAATCCAGTTTTTAATGATGCGTTAATCAATGCTTCAAAGGCTGAAAAAAACAGCGATAAGGATTACTTACAATTATTTTATGAAGCATTTGAAGCTGCTAGCAAAGGTACCGTAAAATTAAGTGACCCAAGCATATTTGGTAATATGTCATTAAAAGATAAAATTAACTTCAGAATGGATGACGCTGAAGTTAAACCCATTTTAAAAGAGGAGGTAAAAGGATCAATCAACACGGCTTTTGAAGTATTAAGAAATAGAATTGATCGTTTTGGAGTTACACAACCAAATATTCAACGCATTGGTGAATCAGGTCGAATATTGATAGAATTACCTGGTGCAAGGGATATTGATCGTGTTAAAAAATTATTACAAAGTACTGCCGAACTGCAATTTTGGGAAGTGTTTTCTAACCAGGAAATGGCGCAATTCTTTATTTCTGCTAATACAACATTAGCTCAGATTTTAGAGATCGAAGCGAGTGAAACACAAAAAGTTACCGATTCAACTCAATCTACCGACAATGAAATTGATGAATTGTTAGGAGAAGTAAAAGACTCTGTTAATTTTGAATCTGCTAATCCTTTATACTCAGTTTTATTGCCAAATATTCCTCAATCACAAAATCAGATCAGTTCAATAATTGGTTCTGCAAAGGTAACCGATACAGCAAGAGTTAATGAATATCTTTCCATGAAAGAGGTAAGAAATTTATTACCAAATGAACTAAAATATGCCAAATTTGCATGGGATATAAAACCTATTAAAGGTTCAGAGATCATAAATCTTTATGCATTAAAATCTAATAGAGAAGATAAACCACCCATTCAAGGTGATGTGATTTCAGATGCTTCCCAGGTTTTTGATCAGTTGGGTGCAAATCCAGAAGTTAGCATGACCATGAACAGTAAAGGAACCAAGCTATGGGGTAAAATGACTACTGATAATGTGGGCAAATTTGTTGCTGTTGTTCTGGATGACTATGTATATTCTGCTCCAAGAGTAAATGATGCCATTACTAGTGGAAGAACTTCAATCTCCGGACAATTCACAATTGATGAGGCGCAAGATTTAGCTAATGCATTAAAATCTGGTAAATTACCTGCGGCTGCACGTATTATTGAATCGGCTGTTGTTGGAGCTTCATTAGGTCAAGAGGCAATTGACAGTAGTACTATTTCATTCGGAATTGCTTTGATTCTTGTATTATTATGGATGTTATTCTATTATGGCAAAGCCGGTGTTTTTTCTGATATAGCATTAACATTAAATATCTTATTCATTTTTGGAGTTCTTGCATCGTTTGGAGCTGTATTAACTTTACCAGGTATTGCCGGTATTGTATTGACCATAGGTATGTCGGTTGATGCGAATGTTCTTATTTTTGAAAGAATTAAAGAAGAATTGAATAAAGGAAAAGGTCTAAAAGAGGCTATCAATGATGGTTTTGGCGGTGCTTTGTCTTCTATTTTAGATGCAAACGTTACAACTTTATTAACCGGTATCATATTGTACATATTTGGTACAGGTCCGGTAAAAGGATTTGCTACTACTTTAATGATCGGTATTATTACTTCATTATTCTCTGCAATTTTTATTACAAGATTATTAATTGAATGGTATGTAAATAAAAATGGTAAGTTAACTTTCAACACAAATATCACAAAAGGATGGTTCCAAAATATTGATATTAATTTCCTGAAAAAAAGAAAAATGTCCTATATTATTTCCGGTGCTATTTTAATTTTAGGTATCGGTTCGTTATTGACCAATGGTTTAAATTATGGTGTAGACTTTAAAGGCGGGAGAACTTATACTGTTCGATTTGAAGAAAATGTTAGTGTGTCTAAAGTTGCCAGTAGTTTAAAAAATGTTTTTGGCAGTTCGCCTGAAGTAAAAACTTTTGGTCCCTCAAATCAGTTAAAAATTACTACCAAATATAAAATTGATGACAATGGTGTAGCCGTTGATGATGAAGTTCAACATTTATTATTTACAGGTCTTCAGTCTTTTTTACCAAAAGATATTGCTTATGATGATTTCATATTGAAAGGCAGTGATACTGTACACAAAATAGGGATAATGGGATATGCTGAAGTTGGTCCTACTATTGCCGATGATATCAAGCAAGCAGCTCTTTGGGCGATTGTCGGGTCATTAATTGTTGTATTCCTGTATATATTATTGCGATTCAGAAAATGGCAATTTAGTTTGGGTGCTGTACTTGCAGTTTTTCATGATGTACTTATTGTTTTATCAATTTTCTCGATTTTTTATAAAATTTTACCCTTTGATATGGAAATAGGTCAATCATTTATTGCTGCAATATTAACTGTTGTTGGTTACTCGTTAAACGATACTGTGGTAATTTTTGATAGAATTAGAGAATTTGCAAATAAGCATAGGACCTGGCCATTTAACAGAACCGTAGATACTGCGTTAAGTAGTACCTTGGGAAGAACCGTAAATACTTCACTTACAACTTTAATCGTATTGTTAGCTATCTTTTTATTCGGTGGAGATTCTATTAAAGGATTCATGTTTGCTTTGATAATTGGGGTAATAGTTGGTACATACTCTTCCTTGTTTATTGCATCACCATTAATGTATGACACAACAAAAAAGTTAGATAATAAAAATGCAAAATAAATATTTTCCTAATTGATGAATAATATTTATTCTTATTTAAAACCTTTTGAGATTAATTTCTTAAAAGGTTTTACTTTTGTGTATTTTTACATTTTCATTTTTTAAAGAAATAATTTCAATTTAGTTATAATATGGCTCTTATTAAATTACACGATAAACAATTTCAGCCCTATATTACAAAAGAGCAAATAGCAAAATATGTAAAACGTCTTGCCAATGATATTGCCAATGATTTAGATAATGACGAAACTCCAATTTTTATTGGAATTTTAAACGGCTCATTCATGTTTGCTGCAGATTTTGTAAGAGAATACCCGTATGATTGCCATGTCTCTTTTGTTAAATTGGCATCCTATGAGGGCACCGGTTCTACTGGTAAGATAAAACAACTCGTTGGAGTAAATGAAAATCTAGAAGGAAAAACCGTAATAATATTAGAAGATATAATCGATACCGGTAACACCCTTTCAGAGATATATGAAATTTTTAAAGATAAAAAAGTAAAAACCTTAAAGATCGCTACCTTGTTCTTTAAACCTGATGTTTTTAAAAAAGAACTACCTATTGATTATATTGGAAGATCAATTGAAGATAAATTTATTGTGGGATATGGATTGGATTATGATAAGCTCGGTAGAAACTTACCTGACATTTATCAATTAAAAGAATAATATAAATATTTAATACGTGAAAAATATAGTTTTATTCGGACCTCCTGGAGCGGGAAAAGGAACACAAGCCGAATTATTAAAAAACAAATACAAACTGGTACATATTTCTACCGGTGATGTTTTCAGATATAATATCAAAAATGAAACAGAACTGGGTAAATTGGCCAAGTCTTACATGGATAATGGTGATTTGGTTCCTGATGAAGTGACTATAAATATGTTGAAAGCCGAGGTTGAAAACAATTCCGATGCCAAAGGATTTATTTTCGACGGATTTCCGCGTACTAAATCTCAGGCTGTCGCATTAGATCATTTTTTAGTTGAAAAAAATAGCAGTATTAGTGGTATGGTTGCCTTAGAAGTACCCGAAAATATACTACTTGAAAGATTGCTTAATAGAGGAAAAATCAGTGGCAGACCTGATGATCAAGATGAAAGTAAAATCCGTAATCGATTTAATGAGTACCAAACTAAAACAGCAGTTTTACAAGAATTTTACCAACAACAAAATAAATATTTTGGTGTAGATGGAGTAGGCTCTATTGAAGAAATTACTAAAAGGTTACAAGAAGTATTCGATAAACTTTAAATCATAAATTAGTAATTTTTACTATTAGGAAATTAATATGACAGAAGGAAATTTTGTTGACTATATAAAAATATGGGCAGCCTCCGGTAAAGGGGGAAAAGGTTCTGTGCATTTGCATCGTGAAAAATACATCACCAAAGGTGGTCCTGATGGGGGTGATGGGGGGCGCGGTGGAAATATTATTTTAATTGGCAACAAAAATATGTGGACACTTTTCCACCTTAAGTTTAAAAAACATTTTAAAGCAGAACACGGCGGGGCAGGAAGTAAAAACAGAAGCAGTGGTAAAGACGGTGAAGATGTATATATTGATGTACCACTAGGTACCATAATTAGAGATGGTGAAACACAAGAAATTCTTTTTGAAGTAACTACAGATAAAGAAGAGAGGATCCTTGCCGAAGGTGGTAAAGGTGGTAAAGGCAACTGGCATTTCAAATCGGCTACGAACCAAACACCAAGATATGCCCAACCAGGGTTAGAAGGCACAGAAGGGTGGTACCAATTAGAATTAAAACTTTTGGCAGATGTTGGTTTGGTTGGCTTCCCTAATGCGGGAAAATCTACTTTATTATCTGTGATAACATCCGCAAAACCTAAAATTGCAGATTACGAATTCACAACATTAAAACCCAACTTGGGAATAGTTGAATATCGTGATTTCAAGAGCTTTGTAATGGCAGATATACCCGGTATAATTGAGGGTGCCGCAGAAGGAAAAGGTTTGGGTCATAGATTCTTAAGACATATTGAACGAAATTCATCATTACTCTTTTTAATACCTGCCGATAGCGATAATATTCAAAACGAATATACTATTTTATTGAACGAACTCAAAAAACACAACCCTGAGTTATTAGATAAAGACAGACTCTTAGCGGTTTCAAAATCAGACATGTTAGACGAAGAGTTAAAGACTGAAATAGAAAAAGAGCTCCCTAATGATCTACCTCACATTTTTATTTCCTCTTTAGAACAAACAGGTATTACTGAATTGAAAGACAAGCTTTGGGTGATGCTAAATAACTAAATAAAAATATTTTACTTTCTTCTTTAATTTTTTTAAAATAATTATTCAAATTATTTATCCCAGATTATGCATTAGGACTTTGTAATGAAGGTTTAAACAACAATAAAATATGAAGTTTTACACGTTTCAGCATAGCATGGCTATGGTTAAACCTGAAAACTTAGCAAAGTGGTATATTTTGAAGTTGTTTGAAGCTGTAATAAATTTTCTAATGCATAATGCGGGATAATGGGTATCTTTATCCAATATAATTATAATATGCCTAAAATAAATATAAACAATTGCAACTATTATTATGAAACTCATGGCAGTGGTGAAGAAACCATAGTCTTATCACATGGCTTACTGTTGAGTGGAAAAATGTTTTACAACCAAGTAGAATATTTTAAGTCGAAATATACAATTATTACCTATGACCATCGTGGGCAAGGTAAAAGTGAAGTTACACCTTATGGATATGATATGGATTCTTTATATGATGATGCCGTACAATTATTAGAAAAATTAAACTTGAAAAATATACATTTTGGTGGTTTATCTATGGGCGGATTTGTTGCCATGCGACTGGCTGCAAGAAGGCCTGACCTGGTGCAATCATTAATTTTAATGGAAACTTCAGCTCTTGCTGAACCTAATATCCCTAAATATAAATTCTTAAATACAATAGTAAAGTTCTTTGGTGTGAAAGCGGTTGTCAAACCTGTAATGAAAATTATGTATGGGGATAAATTTTTAACTGATCCCAACAGGAAAGGGGAATTGAAAGAGTGGACTAAGGAACTTTTAACCAATAAAAAAAGTATTGTTAAGGCAGTTAAAGGAGTTATTGACAGAAAAGCTATTGATGATGAACTTACCAATATAACATGTCCTACACTTATTTTAATAGGAACTCAAGACAAAGCCACAGTTCCTAAAACAGCTGAATTTATTCATTCAAAAATTAAAAATTCTTCTTTAAAATATATTGAAGGTGCAGGACATACTGCATGTATTGAAGAACCGGAGCAATATAATTTGGCAATAGAAAAATTTTTAGATCAAATTAAAAATTAATACAAACCTTCCAACAATTTATCCATATTATAAAAAAGAAATAATATAATTATTAAAATTATCAGTAAAATTATTGCTCTTTTATTATTTGGCCTTTTTCGTTTGACAAATTTTGGATCAGTCACAATGTTAAATTTTATTTTATTTTTACCTCTCAGCATTTGAGCAAACTCTAATCCTTCGTTCCTCTCAGCATGTGAGATAAACTCTAATCCTTCGTTCCTCTCAGCATTTCTCTTTTCCCGGGTGGGCCCGGTAATCTTTCTACTTTAAACCCAACATGTTGCATTGCTCTTCTTACACTTCCTTTGGCAGAGTAAGTTACTAATATTCCTTTATTTATAAGAGAATTATACATTTTTTTAAAAATATGCTCTGTCCATAATTCAGGTTGTACTCTAGCTCCAAAAGCATCGAAATAAATAAGATGGAATTTATTCTTATCAGAAATATCCTCAAAGAATTGTTTCCTTTTAGTTAAACTAAAATTTAAAGCTATTTGATGTGTATTATCCCATGAAACCAGATGCATTTTGTTAAATAAATCTGCAAAATTATTGGCATTCAATTCTTCAACAAAATTCAATTGTGAAATTTCTTCCAATTCAAGTGGATATGCTTCAACACCTTCATAGTTAATTTTTAAATTGCGTTTCTTAGCTTCTAAACAGGTGATAAAACAATTTAATCCGGTTCCAAAACCAATTTCCAAAATGTTAATTTTCGAATTGTTTTTAAAAAGATTTAATCCATGTCTAATAAAAACATACCGTGCCTCTTGTATCGCTCCGTGCTTGGAGTGATAACTTTCTTTCCATTCAGGTAAGAATATACTCGTTGAACCGTCAGAAGTAATAATAATTTTTTTTTTCATTCTAAGATTTTATCAAAGATAGTAATATGCTAATTTTGTATAAATTACCAATCCTTTATTAATTTCCCTTTGAAAAGCTCAACAAATTAAGCATTATTAAGTATTTTTGCACAAAATATAATTCCTATGAGTATAGATGTGAGCCCTACAATTAAAATAAAAAAAACTCAACATTCAAAGATACATGAAGTTGATTTTAATAACCTGCCATTCGGACAAGTTGTTACAGATCATATGTTTGTTTGTGATTTTATTGATGGCAAATGGCAACAACCGCAAATAGTACCATATCAAAATATTATTTTAGACCCTTCATCAAAAATATTTCATTATGGTCAATCTGTTTTTGAAGGCATGAAAGCTTATAAGGATAAAGATGGTAAAACATGGTTATTTCGTCCGGAAGACAATCAAAAACGTATCAATATATCCGCAAAAAGAATGGCTATTCCCGAATTTCCTGAAGAATATTTTATGGAAGGGTTAAAAGCTCTATTAAAATTAGAAAGTGACTGGATTCCTACTACCAATGGAAGCTCTTTATATATTCGTCCCTTTATTTTTGCAACAGGAAACGGATTTCATGCTTCACCTTCTGACGAGTACAAATTTGTGATCGCTTGTTCACCTTCCGGAGCTTATTTTGATAGAAAAGTAAAACTATTGATCGAACAAAAATATTCTCGATCTGCTAATGGTGGTGTAGGTTATGCTAAAGCAGGAGGAAATTATGGCGGGCAGTTTTACCCAACAAAATTGGCCAACGAAAAAGGTTATGATCAAGTTATCTGGACAGATGACACCTCGCATCAATATATTGAAGAAGCAGGTGCAATGAATATATTTATTCGAATTGGAGATACTTTGATCACCGCTCCAACAAGTGATAGAATTTTAGACGGTATAACCCGAAAAAGTATTATTGAAATTGCAAAAGACGAAGGAATTAATGTAGAAATTCGAAAATTTTCTGTAAATGAACTCATTGATGCATGTGATAATAGTACTTTAAAAGAGATGTTTGGTGCAGGTACGGCAGCAATTGTTTTACCAATTTCAGGATTTGGTTTTAATGGGAGGGATTATGATTTACCGGATTTGAATAACAGCTATTCTGATCTTCTTAAAAAACGTATTACAGATATTTATTATAACAGATCAGAAGATAAATTTGGCTGGAGGTATCTTGTTGAATAATTTTTACCTTAATATAATCGTAGTTTGACTCATGTTCACTTGTACTATGAGTCAAACATAGACGTATCTTTTAAACAATTGGTTTGAACCAACATCATTAATGTGTAAATAAAAATTTAAACTTCAATCATTTCTCCAATATCTTTAATATATCCGGTTCAAAATAATTGGGTCCTTTCAAAACTTTTCCATCTTCACGATAAATAGGTTTTCCATCACCTCCTAATTTACTCATATTACTTTTTTGAATTTCATTAAAAACTTCTTCAATTTTATATTGCATTCCATGGTCCAAAATGGTGCCGCATAAAATATACAACATGTCTCCCAGGGCATCCGCAACCTCAACCAAATCATTATTTTTAGCGGCTTCCAGGTACTCTTCATTTTCTTCGGCCATTAAATCAAAACGGAGATTTAATTTATTTTCTGATAATTTAGCAATCGGTGATTCTTTAATGCCTAATCCAAAAGCTTCGTGAAAATCTTTTACTGCTTTAAGTTTATTATCCATATTTTTTATTTACACAAATTTCATTAATAATCTTGTCGGAACAATCTTCATTAAAATGGCAATTAACAGCCATCTTTTTGTGATATATGCCTTTTGCTTTTTATTTTTAATTGCATTATAAATTTGTTTGGTCGCCTTATCCAATGGTGCCATCCAAAAAGTTTCACCGGTAATAATATCCGTATCAATATAACCCGGCAAAATATTTGTTATATCTATTTTAGCTATTTTTGAATTTTTGGCTTTCATCCATAAGGATTCCATATAATTTGATTGAAACGCTTTGGAGGCATGATATGCGGGTATAATTTTACTCCCTCTAATTGAAGCTATGGATGTTATGCTAACTAAATGTCCAAATCCTTGTAACTCGAAAAAATTATAGGTCAACTGATAAATTCTTGTAGCGCCTATTACATTGGTTTGTAATGTTGGCAGATCTTTTTCCCATTCCAAATCAAAATTGTTTTCTCCAATACCCGAATTATGCACAATAATATCTACTTTATCAAAAATGTCAGGTATTTCATCAAATACTTTTCCACTATCCTCAACATCAGTAATATCATGTTGTCTAATAATATATCGCTTAGGGTTTTCAGATTGAATGGTCTTTAAAAGTTCCAATCTTCTACCAGTAATCATTACATTAAATCCATCAATGATCATTAATTTAGCTAATTCTCTACCAATACCAGACGTTGCTCCAAAAATTATAGCATTTTTCCCCATATTATTTTACATTTGCAGGCATAAATATAGAATAAAATGTTTAGTAAAAGTCAACTTATTTTTGCTGCTATTTTTACAGTAGTATTTATTGCTTTAATGATTTGGAGCTACAGAAAAGATATTAAACTTCATAAATATTATTACAAAAATGTATGGATTGTAGCTTTGGGAATCTTTATTGCGATTGCCTTATTTGCAACCATAACCTTTTGGTTGCACAAGTAAAGAATTATGAATTTTGAGCCCGCCGGCGTGGCAGGTTGCGAATTAAATTATTTTTTCAACCTCTTTTTCAACAATAACAATTTTATATAATTTATCGCTTGGGCGGATTCTAAAATCTAAAGGAATTGTAATGGAATCTCCTCGTTGTGCTTTTTCACTTTTTTTATCATTCACAAACATTTCTTTGATATCCAATTCTTTAACCCCGGTGGTTGGACCTGTAATTAAAATAGTATCCCCTATTTTTAGATCAAAGGCTTCTAATTTAAATTCGCCAATATTGGCTTTAGGAAAAAAATGTACTCCTTTGCCAACATAAACTTTCTTTTGAGTTGCATGAGATCCCGATCCTTTACTCCACTCGCCTAATTTTTGTCCGAGATAGTATCCGTTCCAAAATCCTCGATTGTAAACTTTTTCTAATTCCTGCATCCATCCAATAACTTTTTCTTTATCGTAGGTTCCATTAGTTAGGCTGTCAATAGCATCTCGGTATGATTTTATTACATTAGCAACATATTCAGGAGCTCTACCTCTACCTTCAATTTTTAAAACTTTTATCCCGGCATCAGCCACTTGATCTAAAAAATCAATTGTACAAAGATCTTTTGGTGACATGATGTATTCATTATCCAGTTCCATTTCAAATCCCGTTTCCTGATCAATTACCGTATATTTTTTTCGGCAATTTTGTTTACATGCTCCTCTGTTTGCTGATGAATTGTACGAATGCAAACTCATATAACATTTACCGGAAACAGCCATACACAAAGCACCATGTCCAAATATCTCAATTTCTACCAATCGCCCTGAGGGTCCCTTAACCTGATCTATCTCTATTTGTTTTGTGATTTTTTTTACCTGGCGTAAACTCAATTCTCTGCTCAGTACAATAGTATCTGCGAAAGCGGCATAGAATTTTAAAGTTTCAATATTTGTAATATTGATCTGTGTTGAAATGTGTACTTCCAATTCCGCTTGACGGGCTATAGCAATAACAGCCTGATCCATTGCTATAACTGCAGTAATATTTTCCTTTTTTGCTTTATTGATTAAGGTTTTAACAATCGTTAGGTCGTGATCGTAAATTATGGTATTTAAAGTAAGATAAGTTCTAACTCCTTTTTTTGTACATCTTTTAGCTATTTCAGGCAAATCATCTAAAGTAAAATTAATAGATGCTCTTGCACGCATATTCAATTGTTCTACACCAAAATAAACAGAATCTGCTCCATTATCTAATGCTGCCTGCAAAGATTCAAAATTCCCGGCAGGAGCCATTAATTCAATATTATTATTACTTTTCAATTCCATTAATAAATAGTATAATCGTGACTTTTAAAGAACCGCAAAATTACAAATATTATTTAAAACTCTTATAATGTATTTAACTATGTTAAAAATTACCTGTTTTAAATGAATATTGAAATAATTTAAACAATATGCGATAAAACCTAATTCATGCAATGATTTTTTAAGAAATATTTTATAACCTTTACAGCTTCAAAAAATAAATAAAAAATACAACATGAAAATAGCTGTAGTAGGTGCTACCGGTTTGGTAGGAACAGTGATGTTACAGATTTTAGAGGAGAGAAATTTTCCGTTCACGGAATTACTTTTAGTCGCTTCAGAAAAATCAGTTGGTAAAACAATTACTTTTAAAGGAAATGATTATTCGATTATTAGTTTACAAGATGCTGTAAATCAAAAACCGGACATTGCATTGTTCTCGGCTGGTGGTATGATCTCTAAGACATGGGCACCTAAATTTGTGGAAGTTGGAACAACTGTAGTTGATAATTCGTCAGCTTGGCGAATGGATCCAACAAAAAAATTAGTTGTTCCCGAAATAAATGCAGATGAATTAACCAAGGAAGATAAAATTATTGCAAATCCAAATTGTTCAACAATTCAAATGGTGGTTGCTTTGGCCCCCTTGCATAAAAAATATAAAATAAAGCGTTTGGTAGTTTCAACTTACCAATCTATTACAGGTACCGGTATTAAGGCTGTTCATCAGTTAGAAAATGAATACCAAAATAAAAAAGGTGAAATGGCCTATCCTTATCCGATTCATAGAAATGCGATACCACACTGTGATGTTTTTGAGGAAAATGGTTATACCAAAGAAGAAATGAAACTGGTTAATGAAACCAAAAAAATACTTGGTGACAGGTCTATTTCAATAACTGCCACAGCGGTGCGTATTCCAGTGGTTGGAGGTCATTCGGAAAGTATAAATATAGAATTTGAAAATGAATTTGATGTTTCAGAAGTTCGTAAAATACTATATGATACATCCGGTATAACAGTACAAGATAATTTAGATACAAATACTTATCCTATGCCAATTTATGCGGAAGGAAAAGATGATGTTTTTGTTGGAAGGATTCGTCGGGATGAATCGCAAGAAAAATCTATAAACATATGGGTAGTTAGCGATAATTTAAGAAAGGGAGCAGCTACTAATACCATTCAAATTGCTGAGTATTTAGTTGCGAATAAATTAGTTTAAAAGATATTGTTCAAAAAAAAACTGTTAGTCAAACGACTAACAGTTTTTTAATTTTTCTTTTTCCAATTCTCCCACTTTATTTATCTACTTTCAACACATCCTTTATTACTTGTTCTAAATTGTGTTTTGGCAAAGCGCCTTGTGACATTTGTGGTTGTTCACCATTTTGGCAAAATAACATAGATGGTATACTTCTAATTCCAAAAGCGGCTGATAATTCTTGTTCAACCTCGGTATCTACTTTATAAATATCAACTTTCCCTTTAAATTCATCAGAAAGTTCTTCTAATATTGGAGCAACCATCTTACATGGTCCACACCAATCAGCATAAAAATCAATTATACAAGGTTTATCACCTTCAAATTTCCAATCTTTATTTTCTTCATAATTAAAAACTTTTTTCAAAAAAGTTTCTTTAGTTAATAACTCCGTCATATTAATTTAATTTTTGTATTTTTATTGAATTACAACATATTAGCAATTTATATGCCAATCTTTAAAGAGGGCAAATTGACGCAATTTTTTATTAATTTTCGGTGACTTAAGTTACATTTTGTTAGGTGTATAAATTGTAATCGACTAAATCATTTAATCAATTTAAATCTTATATTATGAACACAAAAATTAAAACTGTTTTACGAATAGTCTTGGCACTTATTTTAATAGTTTTTGGAGCCAACAAGTTTTTAAACTTTATGCCTGCACCCGAATTTCCGGAGGCTGCGGGAAGTTTTATGGGTGCCCTGGGTAATACCGGCTATATGTTTCCTATTATTGGTGCTATTGAAATAATTGTAGGCCTATTGCTAATTTTAAACAAGTGGGTAGGATTCGCTTTAATTATTTTAGCTCCAATAGCTGTTAATATGATACTATTTCATATTAATCTGGCTCCTGCTGCAATTGGACCAGCTGCTTTAGTAATTATTTTAAATGCAATACTTATTTATGCATATTGGGATAAATTCAAAGCCTTATTTGAATAACAGCATACAATAACAATTAAAAAAATCCTGTAAGTATTTTACAGGATTTTTTGTTTATAATATTTATTATTCCTTAATATTAGCTTTTTGCATGCTAAGATGGAATTCTTGATATAATTCTAATAAATTCATAATTGCCGAAATTAGATCTTTTGTCTCGAGTAAATTTCCAAAATACAAAATTGTGTTTTTTGCGCTTGACTCCTCATTTCTAATCCTATTGATTTGTTTTTCGATCGAGTTTGAAACATGGTCAAATAATTGTTGTTTTTCAGAAATTACATTTATAATATTATCATAATTTCTTTCTTCAAACGTAGAGGATATATCAATCAATAAGGCTGAAAGTTGATCATTAATTAATTTTAAATCTTCAACTTGTCCTTTCTTCAAATTTTTATGGTTGTTATTCACATGCTTGTAACTAGCCTTTGAAATATAGCTAATAGATTGCGAAATATCTTGTAAATATCCTAACACCAGTAAATAGAATCTACTTGCTTCAACCGAGGTATCATCAAGTGATTTGATAAAATAAAAAGCTTCGTCCTTTAAAGCATCCACTTCACTATTAAGCTTATTTACATGTTTATCTGTTTTCTTCAATTTATTCAGATCTTGATTAGTAAGATCTTTGACCACATTGGTATATAATTTATTCACTCTCGTTACCACCTCAGAAATATGGTCAGAAGTTTCTTCAATAACTCCTTTAACAGTAATTAATTCGGCTCGTTTAATAACTCGTTTATTGGCTTTCTCTTTTTCGTCTTTCTTATGCTTGATGAAATTTCTTACCAGAATAAAGAACACCAATAACAAAAGTAATCAAACAGCAGTTATTCCTCCTAAATTAATCAAATAGGTAAATATGCCTGCTGTTATAAAGGCTATAAAGGCAGTAAAGAACCAACCTCCAATTACATTTAAAACACCAGCCACTCGATATACGGCACTTTCTCTATCCCATGCTCTATCCGCTAATGATGTACCCATAGCTACCATAAAAGTAACATAGGTTGTAGATAGGGGTAATTTATATGAAGTAGCTATAGAAATTAAAATACCAGCAACCATTAAATTTGTTGTAGCTCTTATTGCATCAAAAGCAGGCATTTCAAACGTTTTATGTCTGGGAAGTTCAATAACCGGTTTTTGGAACTTTTTGTCAATATTTGTTTGAATTGAATTAGGAATGATAAAATTGAAAGCATTCGATATTCCTAAAGAAGTTCTTACAATTACGCGTGATATGGCATTGGGTTGAAATCTTTCATGACCTTCGCTTTGTCTAGCTAAATCAACTTCCGTTGCAGCAACTTTTCTTGCTTTTGACGAAAACCAAAGCGTTGTAACCATAATTAATCCGGCAATAAATAAGAAAATTGTAGGTGTAGGTACTTTATTAGCCAAAACACCCATACTAAATTCGGTTGCTGCAATACCTGAAACTTTCCAAGCTTCAAATGAGTTCCATGCAGCCATTGGAACGCCAATAAAGTTGACAAGATCATTTCCTGCAAAAGCCAATGCCAATGCAAAAGTACCAACAGAAATAATTATTTTAAACACATTTATTTTGTAGAATTTAGTCAGTAATAGGGATAAGGAGGTCCAAAAAATAAATGCAATCCCGATGATATATAATTCATTTCCTTCCAGGACTCCTTTTATATCTTTATAATAATCCGTTCCTTTCAAACCTTTCATAAAAATAAAATAGGTTATGGCCGTTAAAGCAATTCCCCCAAAAATAGCTCCATAGATCTTTGGTTTTTGTTCAAAGTTAAAGGTTAAAAATAGACGAGAAATATATTGTACAAATGCCCCTATAGAAAAAGCAACAATAATAGAAAGAAATATTCCGGAGATAATCAAAATCGCCCTGTCGGTATTAATATATTGAAACAAATTAGAAACTGTCTCATTATCAGATACTGCAATTTTAATTAGTGCCATGGCTACTGCCGCCCCTAATAATTCAAAAACTATAGACACAGTTGTAGAGGTAGGCATTCCTAAAGTGTTAAAAAAATCAAGAAGTAACACATCAGTAACCATCACCGCCATGAATATGATCATGATCTCATTAAAGTAAAACTCACCAGGATTAAATATTCCTTTTCTAGCCACTTCCATCATTCCACTTGAAAAGATAGCCCCAATAGCAATACCTAAACTTGCAACAATCAAAATAGTTCTCATTGACACTACTTTTGATCCAATTGCTGAATTTAAAAAATTTACAGCATCATTACTTACGCCAACTACTAAGTCAATAACTGCCAGTGCAACTAAGGCAATTAACATTAACATATAAATATTTTCCATTGGTATTTTTTTTACTTTATCATTTGCAAAGCTAAAACACAATAAAGGTTTTCATGTTAACTTAGTGTTACCATTTTAAAAATAATAATAATGTTAAGTTAACATATAATTTTCCCAGAAAGCTACTTTTGCAACAGTTTTTAATTATAAAATAACAAAACAATGATGTTAAGATTACTTTCGGTTTTTATCTTATTGAATTTTTTTTTAACAAATATTTATTCGCAAGAAAGTGAGCCAAATCCTTTTACAATTAAATGGGACAACGGCTTTAAAGTTCAAAGTAAGGACAAGAATTTTAAACTAAAATTTGGAGGAAGAATCATGTTAGATCATGCATATTTTTTTCAAGATGATGGCCTCGATGAGGCTTTTGGTGAATTAGAAAGTAATGATGGAACTGAGTTTAGAAGAATTCGATTTTTTATATCAGGAGTACTATATAAAAATGTAGAATTTAAATTGAATGTTGATTTCGCCGGAGGTATTTCGCGATTAAAAGACGCTTACATCGGTATAAAAAATATACCTGTTATTGGTAGAATTAGAGTGGGTCACATAAAGGAACCTTTACGATTTGATGCCTTAACCAGTAGTAAGAATATAACCTTTATGGAAAGGGCAATTCCGGCAGATCTGGCTAATGAAAGAAATAACGGAATTTTACTGATGAATGATTTTTTTAATAATAAACTTTCTATTCAAACCGGAGTTTTTAGAAATGCAGATGCAAATGGTAATGACAAAGAAGCAGACAAGGACGTAGCAATAACATCAAGAATTACAACCTTAGCAATTAACAATAAGGAAAAAGAAGAGTTGTTACATTTTGGATTTAGTTATAGCTATAGAAAACCTGACACAGAAGAATATAAAATATCTGTAAGACCTAAATCTCATTTAACCAAAAAGTATATTTCTACAGGTATTATTCCAGGTGTTGAAACAGTGAATATAATGAATTTTGAAACTGCCTATTCAAACGGACCTTTTACCCTTCAAGGTGAATATTTGGGCTCAACTGTCAAACAAAATACGATTAACTTATCAGAAACTTATAACTTTAATAATTATTACGGACAAATCAGCTATTTTATAACAGGAGAGCACAGGCCATACAAAAACTCGTACGCTACTTTTGGAAGATTAAAACCAAAAAATAATTTTATGAGTGGTGAAAAAGGTATGGGAGCAATAGAACTGGCTTTTCGTTACACCCACACCAATTTAAACAGTAAAAATATTATTGGTGGAGAACAGTCTGACTTTACCTTTGGCACCAATTGGTATTTGAATCCGGCAACAAGAATTATGTTTAACTATGTATGGACAGATATTAACAAAAAAGACCTAGGTGGAGGAAATTTAAATATTTTTGAAATGAGGTTTCAAATAGATTTCTAAATAATTTTTAAGTATAGAATAATTACCCGGTTTTGCCGGATTTTTTTATGCATTTATATACCAAATGGCTCTATATTTGAGAAAAATTACTCTATGTATCGTTTTATAGTACTACTAACTATCAGTGCAATTATATTTAGTTGTAAAAGTCAAACAAATAAAAATATGAACAAAGAACATAAATATACCAATGATTTAATTAATGAAACTAGCCCATATTTATTGCAACATGCACATAATCCCGTTAATTGGAACGCATGGAATGATGAATCTTTAGAATTAGCAAAAAAAGAAAATAAGCTTTTATTAATTTCAATTGGATATGCAGCCTGCCATTGGTGTCATGTAATGGAACATGAAAGTTTTGAAGATTCAGCTGTTGCTGCCATAATGAATGAACATTTTATAAATATTAAAGTTGATCGTGAAGAAAGACCCGATATTGATCAAATTTATATGAATGCGGTTCAATTGCTTACAGGAAGAGGTGGTTGGCCTCTGAATGCTATTGCGTTACCTGACGGAAGACCAATTTGGGGCGGTACATATTTTCCAAAAGACAATTGGATAAGTGCTTTAAAACAACTGGCAGAATTGTATCAAAATGAACCTGAAAAAGCGGAAGAATATGCTCAAAAATTAACCGAAGGAATAAAACAATCAGATATAATTGTATTAAATACTGAAGATCCGAATTTTACTAAAATTGAACTTGAGAAAGCCGTTAATAATTGGCAAGAATACATGGATTTTAAAAATGGAGGAAGAAGCGGAGCACCGAAATTTCCAATACCCAATAGCATACAATTTTTATTGAGATACGCTATTCAAAATGAAGATCCGAAAATATTAGAATACGTAAATACTACCCTAACTCAAATGGCATATGGAGGTGTTTTTGATCAAATTGGCGGTGGATTTGCCCGCTATTCTGTTGACGATCATTGGCATATTCCTCATTTTGAAAAAATGCTATACGATAACGCACAAATGGTATCTTTATATTCTAATGCCTATTTAGCAACGAAAAATCCTCTTTATAAACAAGTAGTTTATGAAACAACCCAATTTGTTGAACATGAGCTATATAATGACGTTGGTGCTTTTTACTCTTCGCTTGACGCTGACAGCCATAATGATTCAGGAGATTTAGAGGAAGGCATTTATTATGTGTGGACCCAGAAAGAGCTAAAAAATATTTTGGGCTCAGAGTTTGATCTTTTTACTAAATATTATAATGTAAACAGTTATGGTAAGTGGGAAAATGAATATTATAATTTAATACGAAATACATCTGACAAAGATTTTTCTAAAAGTAATAATATCACTTTAGAACAACTATCTGCCAAAGTAATTCAATGGAAAAAAGATTTACTCCGGGAAAGAGAAAAAAGAAATAAGCCAAGATTAGATGATAAGACCTTAACATCATGGAATGCCCTTATGCTAAAAGGATATATTAATGCTTATACGGTTTTTAACGATGAGAAATTCTTAAAAATAGCTCTTAAAAATGCCCATTTTATTATAAACAAACAAATTAAAGAAGATGGAGGCTTATTCCGAAACTACAAAAACAATAAAAGTAATATAGAGGCCTATCTGGAAGATTATGCTACCGTTATTGATGCTTTTATCAATTTATATGAAGCTACACTTGACGAAAATTGGTTACAAACCGCCAAGCAATTAACTGATTATACCTTTGACCATTTTTATGATGATAAAAGTAAAATGTTCTTTTTTACCTCTGATAAAGATAGAGAATTAATTTCTCGTAAAATAGAAGTTGATGATAATGTAATTTCTTCTTCCAATTCCATCATGGCAAATAATTTGTTCAAACTGGGGCATTTTTACAGTAATAAGAACTATTCAGAAAATGCCAAAATCATGTTAAATAATGTAAAAGACAATGCTGTAAGGTATGGTGCAGGAGCGTCAAACTGGTTAAATCTTTACACAAATTATTTAGGCGATTTTTATGAAATTGCCATTTCTGGAAGTGATGCCAAAAACAAACTAGCTGAGATCAATCAAAACTATATTCCAAATAAACTAATTGTAGGAAGCACCAAAGAAAGTAATTTGCCTCTATTGGAGTACAAATACAAGGAAAATGAAACTACAATCTATGTTTGTGTAGACGGAGCTTGTCAATTACCTGTAAATGAATCAAAAAAAGCTTTAAAACAAATTAAAATTAAAATGTAAACTATATGAAATTCTTATTAATCTTTTTAATTACACTGGTTGCTTTTGAGCATGTTTATTTTATGATTTTAGAAATGTTTTATTGGACCAAACCTAAGGGACTAAAAACTTTCGGACTTACAAAAGAAAAAGCAGAAAATTCAAAAGTATTAGCGGCAAATCAAGGACTTTACAATGGCTTTTTAGCAGCCGGTTTAGTTTGGGCTATTATTGACAAAGATCTTTTTATCCCTCTGTCTATATTCTTTTTGAGTTGTGTTATAATAGCAGGAATTTATGGAGCGTATTCTACAAAAAACAATAAATTGTTTTTTATTCAAGCCTTGCCGGCAATAATAGCTCTGGTTCTGGTATTTTTTAATTAAAATATTTTTTTGGTTTTCCTGCAATAAAATCCTTCAAGTAATAAGGCTCAAAATAGGCAACATCTTCAAAATCATTTGAAATAAATTTCTTATACGAAAGTTTTGCCATTTCATTGGCAGATGGGAAATAATTGTCCAAGAAAATAGCATTGTCATGCTGAATGACCTCTTTACATTTTGCCGCTCCGTCTCCTAAAAAATAAACCTTTCCTTTTTTTAAGAATTCAGAAAACGAATTTTTATCAATTATTTCAGCTTTGGTTTCACGGATTTGTTGGTAGCTATTATCAAATACAGAACTATATACCTCCATTCTTCTGGCATCAATAAGCGGAATAATATATTCACCTTCCACTATTTGAATGCTACTGGCTAATGAACTTAAAGTTGGAATTGAAATTAACGGTATATCTAACGAAAAACAAAGACCTTTAGCAGCAGAAACGCCAATACGAAGTCCTGTATATGAACCCGGACCTTTACTAACCGCCACGGCTTCGATATTTTCCATTTCAAGGTTCGATTGTTTTAAAACATCGACAATGAAATCGTGAAGTTTTTCGGCATGAGAAAACTGACCTTCATTTAACTCCATACAATTTAAAATCTTATCTTTTTCTGATAAACTTACAGAGCAGTTTTTTGTGGCAGTTTCAATGTTTAAAATAATAGCCAAAATTATAAAACTTAAAAAATGTTATTTAATATTTTCAACAGGTATACCGTAATAAAATTCTAACAATTTAACCTTAAAAATAAAGTCATACTTGGCAGTTAAGAAATTAGAATCTGCACTAACCAGTCTGTTCTTAGTTAGGCTAAAGTCAAAGGAATTCATTACACCAACATTAAATTTTTCCTGTGAATATCGAAATGATTCTTTTTGAGCATTTAAAGATTTCTGGGTTGCTTCATAAAGTTTTAAAGCACCTATAGCATCAGCATAGATCTGGTGAATAATTTTTTCAAGTACCAATTCCTCTTCTCCCAAGCGAGTTTTTTGTTTATCGTATTGAACCTTAGCTCTCTTTACATTATTGGAGGCTCTAAATCCATTTAAAACAGGAATACGTAAACTCAATCCAAAAGAACTACCTTTATTTCTATCAACTTGATCAAAAAACGAATCAGGACCACCAATAATAGATCTTTGATTTGGCGATAAAACATTTTGCCCTGTACCTTCCACTTGCCCGATTATTCGAGTAGGGTTATTCGGATCTATTTCAAATCCAACAATTTGATCTCTGTTTGAATATCTCGAATTCCAATTGTAAAATCCTGACAATGTTGGCTGTAGGGCACCTTTTGCTAATTTAATATCTTTTTCAGCTATTTGAATATTGGTTTTGGCAACTAATATTTGATTTCTGTTCTCTAAAGCTGTCTGAAAAATAGCATCAACAGAATAATCTGCCAAGTTGATCAAAGGTAAGGTTTCAATTTCTTCATTTGCAATGTCAAAATTTTCATAATCACTCAATTGTAACAATTGAGCTAAACTGATCAAGGAAATCAAGGTATTATTTTGAGTAATAATTAAATTTTGTTCGTCATTTGCTAAGGTGGCTTGAATATCTAAAAGATCACCTTTTGGAATAGTCCCTGCTTCTACCAATTTACTTGTTCTGTTGAGCTGTTCAATAGAAATTTCGAGTTGGGGTTTGGCTACATTAACTGCCTCTTTATTAAATAGAACCTGCAAATAAGCATTGATAACATTAATTGTAATATCATCTTTTATTTTATCTAATTGATATCGACTTGCTAAAATACTTAAATCCGATCTACGTAATTGATTGATATTTTGTAATCCACTATAAATTGTAACCCCCGAAGAAAGACCTCCTGATGTTGTTTGAGTAGTTGCATTAATCAAAATACCGG
>VAPH01041899.1_pt1 | contig 26893 bp, 29 predicted proteins | sample 3393861 | NCBI WGS metagenome assembly VAPH01 (sample SAMN08290439, study PRJNA428436) | hydrothermal vent metagenome | isolation source: Deep-sea hydrothermal vent chimney | place: Atlantic Ocean: South-mid Altantic Ridge | reverse complement strand
TTAACAGATATCTACACCTGCTTTCTGGGTGTCGAGAACTATTACCTTGATTTTTTAGCTCTTTCGAGTACAAAATTCCCGGGGCCAGGGAGGGTTAATCTATAAAATTAATGTATAAAATTGTTACACGGGAAGATTTTTCCGATATCACCTATCTTTTGGAAGTTGAGCATCCAATGTTGGCTCAAGCGGCTCAACCTGGCCAGTTTGTCATTGTGAGACATAACCAGCAAGCAGAGAGAATTCCTCTGACAATTGCGGATTTTGACAGGCACAAGGGAACTATTACCCTGGTTATACAGGCCGTTGGTAAGAGTACCAGGCAGATGCAGCAAAGTTGTGTTGTAGGTTCCAACCTGGCCGGTGTGGTAGGCCCAATGGGTGTTCCCAGCCATATTGGAGATGCCAAAAAAATCGTTTGCGTGGGCGGTGGACTGGGTGTTGCTCCTATATTCCCTCAATTAAGGTTTTATAAAGAAAAAGGCGCTTATGTGATTGGAATTGTCGGCTTTCGTAACAAGGATTTGATATTCTGGGAAGACAAGTTCAGTCAGCACTGCGATGAGTTTGTCATCTGTACAGATGATGGCTCTCGAGGTTTCAGGGGTTTTGTTACCAACGCTCTCAATATAGCTCTTGAAAAACATTCTGATATTGATGAGGTTGTAGCTATCGGTCCGCCTGTTATGATGAAATTATGCGCTGAAACCACACGTCCACGTAAGGTAAAAACCATAGTCAGCCTAAACCCGATCATGGTGGATGGAACTGGAATGTGCGGAGGTTGCAGGGTAACTGTTGGTGGTAAAGTAAAATTTGGATGTGTGGATGGTCCTGATTTTGATGGACATCAAGTTGATTTTGATGAGTTGATGATTCGTTTAGGGCGTTTCAGCGATGATGAAAAAATGGCGTTGGAAAAATGGTCAGAGTGCAATAAAATAAAACAAAATGACTACAGTTAAGAAAAATATTAAAACAATTAAAAATATTAAAAACATTAAAACGATTCCACAAAACCGTACTGTTATGCAAGAGCAGAGCCCGATTGCCCGTGTGAGAAATTTTGATGAAGTGGCTCTTGGATACAACCTGGAGGATGCTGTCAATGAATCTAATCGCTGTCTTGACTGCAAAAAACCACTTTGTATTTCCGGTTGCCCGATTTCTATAAATATTCCAGGGTTTATCAGACATATTTACGAAAGAAATTTCAAGGGTGCCTACGAGGTTCTTTCAGAGGCAAGTATTTCTCCTGCTATTTGCGGCAGGGTTTGCCGCCAGGAAGATCAGTGTGAAATTGGATGCACTGTTGGAAAAAAGTTGGAGCCGGTGGCTATTGGACACCTGGAGCGCTGGATAGGTGATATGGCTATTAAAAAGAATTGGAGCACTACTCCTATTCCCAATATAAAGCCAAATGGTTTTAAGGTCGGTGTGATCGGTTCTGGCCCCAGCGGGCTGGCCTGTGCCGCTGATATGGCAAAAGCGGGCTGTGAAGTAACTATATATGAAGCTCTTCACGTGCCGGGAGGAGTGTTGCGGTACGGAATTCCAGAGTTCCGACTTCCTGCTGAGATTATAGAGGCAGAGATCAACAACTTAAAAAGATTGGGAGTAAAGATATGTTGCGATACACTGGCAGGCAGACTCTTTACTATTGAGCAGATGCTTGACGAAATGGGATTTAATGCGGTTTTTATAGCTACTGGGGCCGGCTACCCTAAATTTATGGGGATACCCGGAGAGTCCTTAAATGGTGTACTTTCTGCTAATGAGTTTTTGACTCGTTGTAATCTTATGAATGCCGGTGAATTTCCTATTGCAGATACTCCGCTACGGTTAGGTAAAACGGTTGTGGTGATCGGCGCCGGAAATACTGCAATGGATGCCCTGCGTGTCGCCCTGCGTTTGGGCGCGGAGAAAGTTTATTGTCTCTATCGCCGAAGCAGAATCGAAAGCCCTGCTCGGTTGGAAGAAACACGCCATGCAGAAGAGGAAGGTGTTTGTTTTTGCTGGTTGACCAGTCCCATAGAAATTCTTGGCGACGAAAAAGGCGCTGTCCGTGCAATACGCTGCACCAAAATGAAACTGGGCGAGTCTGATGATTCAGGAAGAAGTCGTCCTCTTACTATCCAGGATAGCGAATATGAACTTGAGGCAGATACGGTAATCTATGCGATTGGAACAAACGCTAACCCCATTATCGGTCAAACTTGCGGTATAAAGCTGAACAAATGGGGGTATATTGAGACTGATGAAAAGCTTCAAACCTCGATTCCAGGAGTTTTTGCAGGTGGTGATATAGTGACCGGTGCCGCCACCGTAATTCTGGCAATGGCGGCAGGGCGTAAGGCAGCTATTGGGATGAAAACCCATCTTGGACTTTAAGGTGTCTTCTTAGAAACACAAAATCTTAAGCTTTACAAGAAGTCTTCCGATGTATATAGACAGCTATGGATGATACTCAATATTGCCTTTGTTGCGGTGAAGATGTCCGTTTCAACCGTATAAAACGTAACCAGCGGATTGAACAGACCTGCATATACTGTGGTTTCCTTCTGTCCTGCGAGGATGAACCTGTTGCGGAGGAGGTTACCGTTGAAGTGCCGATTGCTCAGCCTGTGCCAGATACTTTGCGTTACGCACTAATAGCCGAGGATTCAAAGTTTACAAGAAATGTAATTAAAGACCTTTTGATAAGAAATAATATGGCGGATGTTGTTCTGGATTTTGAAAACGGTCTTGAACTTACATCCGCTTTTGCAAAGCTGTTGCAGGAGAATAAACCAGTGAAGATATCTCTTATTATAGATATCAATATGCCGATCATGGATGGTTTTTCTGCTGCAAGAACTATCAGGAGCATTGAATCTCAAAGCGGTGTTTCGCCAATTCCCATAATCTTTTTCTCATCAATCAAGGCTGACGACAATCTAAGAAAGCAGATGAGAATGCTGGCCCCTGCGTATTATATGAACAAGTCTTCAGACTCAGATCCTGGTAAACTTGCTGAAAGAGTGGAACAACTGCTGTCATATCTTACACAGGTAAGAGAAAGGCAAGGGTAGTTGTAGAATAAGCCAAAGCCCTTTGCCTTTCCCCTTTAGTCTTTTATAACTACCTGTTGCGTAATTTTGAAAGCAGCCTTAGAATTTCAATATATAGCCAGACCAGGGTAACCATAAGCCCGAACGCCGCATACCATTCCATGTATTTGGGCGCCCCGTGTGCGGCTCCAGACTCAATGAAATCAAAATCGAGCACAAGATTAAGTGCTGCAATTACTACAACAAAACAACTAAAGCCGATTCCGATAATTCCGCTTCCATGAATAAATGGAACCTCTACGCCAAAGAAACCAAGCACTATAGTTGCCAGGTAAACTATTGCGATTCCACCAGTTGCCGCAACGATACCGAGTTTGAAGTTTTCAGTTGCCCTGATAACGCCTGACTTGTATGCCAAAAGCAGTCCCCAGAGAGTGCCAAAGGTTAGTCCTACCGCCTGAATGACAATGCCCGGATACTGTGCTTCCACCAGGGATGAGATCCCTCCAAGAAATAACCCCTCCAAAATAGCGTAGACAGGGGCTGTCAACGGTGCCCATTGCTTTTTAAATATAGTGATAATACTTACAATAAAACCACCTATGGCGCCTCCGATAACCCATGGCATAACAGAGGAAGCGCTGCCGGATGTGTAATACATGTTCCATGTCCAGGCTGCTGAAATCAGGGCAAGAGTCAGCAATATACCGGTCTTGTTTACTGTGCCCTGAACAGACATTGCGTCGCTGGAACCAGCTATAGAGCCGAATCCGGTAAATGTTTTGGGATTAAGTGTTGGATTTGCAGTTCTCATTAGAACACCTCTTTTTTTAATATCTAGTTTATAGATTTAGTTTACAATAGAAAATATCCAGGTATCAATACTTATTACAACCGTTATGAACAATGATATCAACTCTTCCACCATCCCTTCTTTCACTTCTTCTATGTCCTATGACGGCAGGAAAATTTTCTTCTCCGGAATAGGCGGAAGCGGCATGTCGGCGCTGGCCGTATTCGTAGCCGAACATGGAGCCGTTGTATGGGGGTCCGACCGTAACTATGACAGGGAACCTGATCATAAGTTATATAGGATGCTAAAAAGTAAGGGAATCTACCTTGCTCCCCAGAATGGTTCAGGGTTGGATAAATCATTTGATCTTGTGGTCTTCAGCACGGCGGTCGAGCCTGATCATCCTGAGGCGCTACAGGCTAAGGAGCTTGCTTTAGAAACTACCATACGACCGGATTTCCTTGCCGGCATAATAAACATGTTTAATAGCATTGCAGTATCCGGTACCAACGGTAAATCCACAACAGCCGGAATGCTGGCCTTTATGATGCGTGAACTTGGCATGAGGCCCAATTACATCGGAGGCGGCAGAGTAAAGCAGTTCCAAACGCAGTCAAACCCTGGAAACTCTCTTTCAGGCGGATCAGACCTTCTAGTGGCCGAAGCATGTGAATCCGACGGAAGCATTGTGCAGTACCATCCGGCAATTTCGCTTATCTCTAATCTCTCCTTGGATCATAACCAGATAGATGAAACAAAGGCCATGTTTCTAACCCTTGCTGAAAACACACGCTGCTTGGTCGTTGTAAACGCTGATGATCCGAACCTGAAAGCCGCACTGCCGCACGCTTCTATTACTTACGGAATAGATAAGAAATCTGATATTATGGCCTGCGATATTGTTATGCACAGATTTTCCTCAAAGTTCCGGGTTGAGAGTGTAAGTTTTGCAACAAAACTGCCTGGCCGGCACAATCTCTATAACGCCCTGGCCGCAGTAGCGGTGCTTAAGCTGCTGGACATTCCCCTTTCAGCAATGGTTCATCCGCTTTCTGATTTTCGTGGTATTGATAGAAGATTCGATATTCATCTTAATAAAGACGGATTTCTGGTGGTGGATGACTACGCGCATAATCCGCAAAAGATAGCCGCTCTTATGCAGACGGTTTCCGCAGAGAGGGGGAAAATATGCTATATCTTTCAGCCACATGGCTTTGGTCCGACACGGCTTTTAAAGAACGGTTATGTTGAAACATTCAGGAGTTTTATGAGAAAAGAGGATCAATTATTTATTCTTCCTATCTATTACGCAGGCGGCGATGTGCACCGAGACATATCAAGCGAAGACTTAGTTAATCCACTTCGAAGTTCAGGGTATGCGGTAGATGTTTTGCCATCCAGAAACGACCTTTATGACAGGCTTGGAGAATGGAGCACTTTTATAGTTTTTGGCGCCAGGGACGAGTCGCTTTCGGACTTGGCAGAAGGTATATCTGGTCGTTTGCTCGCTTTAAAAAAACACCTGTGATCAGATATAAAGAGCCGAAAGATCTCTGTAGAACAAACAGTAGGGGGCGCAACATGTTAAGCCTGTTCCTAAGAGTCTCTTTGTTCCTTCAATATGCGGTCATCCTTTTCTCTTATGTTTTCTTTTGAACCCAGAATTGGATGAAGTGTTAATCTAGGAGAGTATTTGCTGTTTGGTGTGATTCTTCCCAAAGCTTCTGCCATTGCCCTTATATGATGAGGAGCGGTTCCACAGCATGCGCCTATATAGTTAACTCCTTCTTCCTTTGCCTGTAATGCATATTCCGCCATTTCATTTCTGGTTAAAACAAAGGGGTCCAATTCAAGAGGAAAAGCGATTCTGCCCTGAAATTCTTGAATCTGAAAATAAGGTTTTTTGGGCGTACACCGGAAAGCAACAGGTTGAGTGGCAATATATCCTGACACGGCTTTGCGCAGACGAGATGCCAGAGGCATCAGTTGTCCGGGATCTCTGAAGCAATTAATTCCTACAATATCCGCACCACAATCAACCAGTTCTTTAAATGCATCTTCCAAAGTAACTCCATCCAGTGTAGTGTCCTTGTACTTAAATCCAAGCGTGATCATGGCGGGTTGTCCAGTGGCTTTTATCGCTTCCAGAGCAAGTTTTGCCTCTCCCAGGTATTCGATTGTCTCGGCAATAAAAAAATCTGTTCCTTCTGGCAGTTGATGCTCTATTTGCATATCAAACTGCTTGCGTGTTTCACTAAAACTGGAGGTATCCTCAGAATTATAAACCCATGTATTGGCAAGGTTTCCGGCAACCATGCAGTTGTACTCATCAGCCACTTCTCTAGCCATTCTGGTGGCAGCACTATTGATTTCTTTCAGATAGTTAGCTTTACCAGCTAAATTCAATTTATCTTCGTGAGCATAATATGTGAATGCCTGCAATACATCCGAACCTGCCCGCGCGTAATCTGTGTAGAGCTGTCTGACAGCTTCAGGGAACTCAATATTAACTTCAGGAGTAAAAGGCCCTGCGCTTACATAGCCTCTGCGCTCCATTTCAAAAACTGCACCCCCGTCTCCGAGTACAACTTCTTTTTTTAATTTCTTAAGGATCATAATTAAATTCCTCAATTTGTGTAGTTACTGTTTATATCACATTATGAGAGAGAGTAGAAAGAGAGTCAAGTCTTTTTAATAATAGCCACGAACAAGTTTCATAACGTAGATCACACTCAGTAGAGGATTCAGATCAGAACCCGTCGAAGAATATTCTTTTGACATTAAAGCGGTGTAGAAGTTTAACCATGAAAGCTGTTTCGTTTACTGTTGTGGAGATATCTTTAAGTTCCTGACTATTTCTTGCAATATCTTTGTTTTGAGCCCTGTCAAGACCACCGTCTGCTATAAAATGTCTTATTTTTTCAAGTTCTCCTGAATCAAGCCATACTCCATGCCTGCCGCATCTGTCTATCATTACACCTGATATTCTTTTGAAATTTTCCCTTATCATTAACTTATTACACCTGACACAATTAATGTAGCTGAAATCATTATTTATAGATGGTCGGCTATACTCTTCGGTCAGTTTAAAATCCCTATATACATTGGACTCGGCTGTCGCCATTCTGAACTCTCCCTTATCAAGCCAGATTCCACCGCAATCCGGACAGAGATCAATTTCCATATCGTCACTACTGTGTTTCTCTAGATCAGTGCTGCACCTGGGACAAACAGGTTTATTAGTAAAAATAGGAGCAACCAGAATTTTTCCAGCGCAAAATGGACAATGCACAACCTTTGGGTTGACGTCACGGCCACAGTGGTTGCACCTTATAAGTTCAGGCCTATTTTTTTTGATACTTTCATTCATTAGTTCTTTAACATCACTTTATGGGCCAATGCATGGTAAAAATATCTGTTTTTATGCCAGATATTGATATTTAATGTCAAGGTAAATTTACTGTTCTGGAGGTTGTTTTTTCTTGAGTTCCAGCATCGCCATAACCTGCTGTACGTCCTTCCAAACAATCTCTTTTGCCTTCTGGTATCTAAGAAGATAAGCAGGGTGATAAGTCGGCATCACCGGAATACCGTGAAACTGGCGGAAATGGCCCCTTAAAGAACCTATTTTTTCATCTGTTTCAAACAGAGACTGGGCTGCCACCCGTCCTAGTGCTATAATTACTTTTGGCGATATAATCTCAATCTGTTTTTTTAAAAACTCAATACAGGTTTCCACTTCGTCAGGTTTCGGGTCCCGGTTTCCAGGCGGTCGGCATTTAACCACATTGGCGATGTAAACATTTCTGCGTTTTAAACTCATGGCAACTATTATTTTTGTCAGTAGTTCTCCGGCTGCTCCAACAAAAGGTTGCCCCTGCAGATCTTCCTCACTGCCAGGTCCTTCGCCGACAAACATCACTTGTGCACATGAATCGCCAGCCCCAAAGACTACATTTGTGCGCCTGTCGGCAAGTCCGCAGCGATGGCAGTCGCCTATTGTAGCTCTAAGTTCAAAAAGCTGTTTTTCCTTGTTTTTTTCGTTACCGGGCATGGCAGAGAAATCAGGCCGATTAGGTATCGGTAAATCAGGCGGCGGAGAGTTTTTTTCGCCCCCTATAATAGAGTTTAGTTGTTCTGACATTTGCATTGGAACAGATTTAATTCCCAGTGCCTGGTAGAATTCGAGTGCACGGTGAATATCTAGTACTGTATCTTTGTGTTCCACGCTTTTTAACGTTCTCCCCATTTTAGTTTGGTGCGTAATATCCGGAAATAATCGCGCTCGTTCGGGATCAACAGCCTGGTAATATGCTCAGACTTGGAAACCTCTACCACGTCTCTGGGATGAAGCGAGAAGCTGACCTGTCCATCCATCGTCAGAAAAACGTCTTCGTCAGCTATTATGGCGGCTGTAATGGTTACACTGTCTGGAAGCACTATGGGACGGTTTGCAATAGCATGCGGGCATATAGGGGTGAGAAGCAGGCATCTTAATGTAGGGTATAAAATGGGACCGCCTGCCGAAAGCGAGTAAGCGGTGGAACCTGTGGGGGTTGAGACTATCAGTCCATCGGAGTTGAACGTTGTAAGATACTGGCCATCAACAGCAGTATCGATATGGATAATACGTGCAGGCACACTTTTATTGATCACCACATCATTCAGAGCACTGCATTGGGCTATTTTTTCACCGTCCCGATGTACACAAGCTTTAAGCATTACGCGCTCTTCAGTGCTACACCGGCCAGCCAGGGCTTTTTCTACGGCTGAGAGCATCTCCTCAATCGGAGCCTCTGCCATAAAGCCCAGTCCGCCCAGGTTTACACCAAGAATAGGTATGCATCTGCCTTCTATAAGCCGTGTGGCAGATAGAAGTGTGCCGTCGCCGCCAAAGACTATGATTATATCGGAGAGTGCCGGGATATCAGAACGTGGATGCCCGGAAACATTAATTGCAAGGGCAACTTCATATTCAACAGCCGACTCATAGCCCTGTTTTTTTAACCACGGTAGGAGTTCTCCCACCAGTTCCAGAGCCTTTGGGCTGTCTTTCTTTGCAATAATACCTACACGTTTCATAATTACTTTGTCCCTATGACTCTTTAAAAATAAAGTGGCCTTGGAGATTCGATCTCAAAAATTCTCCCCACTTGTTCAATCTTGATTCGGACATTTATTCTTTCGCTAGGAATTATCGACTCACCTCGCTCAGGCCACTCGATTACTGTGATGCCGTCATTTCCGAAACAGTCTTCTATCCCGGTATCTTCGACACCGCCGTTTTCCAGTCTGTATAAATCCACGTGGTATAGCGGCAAACTGCCGTAATGTTCGGCTATTATGATAAAACTTGCGCTGGTGATCTCGCGCTCTGGTATATCGAGGGATAATGCTATCGCTTTGGTAAGCGTGGTTTTGCCAGCGCCCAGGCATCCATACAGGCAGACTATGTCTCCAGGTTTAAGCTGCTTGCCAAGCTGTTTGCCTATCTTTAGTGTAGCGGCTTCGTCCTCTGCAAATAACCTTACCTGGCCTGATTGGGAGCAGACAAGTCCTGTTGGCTGTATGTTTTTTTTATGAACGTTTTGCACACGTCATTCTAGTCTTTATCAGCTTCTTGAGGAAATAGCGCGCACCATGTCCACTTTACCTATAATTCCAACTATTGCGTCAGCATCAACTACTGGAAGCAGGTTTACGTTTTTATCAGTCATAATGGTGGCAATTTCGGATATTGTGGTGTCTGGATTAATGGTGATCACATCCCTGGTGCATATATCATCCACCGTGGTGGCTGCCATTCTCTTCATTTCATCCAGCATTTTGCTTGGTTTTTCAAGCGTAATAATTGCATCAAAAATTCTGAAAAATGTGGGAATATGCAGGCGTGAATTTTGTCTGATTAAATCCTTTTCCGTCACAATTCCAATCAGGGAACCATCGTTGTTCACTACTGGTGTACCACTGATGCGCTTGTCTGCCAAAACTTTTGCAAGCTCTTCGATTGATGTCTCAGGCTTTACGGTAATGACATTTACTGTCATAATATTTTTTGCCGTCATACAGGTTCCTCTAAATTTTCTTAACTACAGAATATTATAAAGATAGATAACAGAGGAAGGATGCCACTTCCTCTGTTATGACTAGTTTGGTCCGAAAAATATCTGGCATTGCTGACCTGGCAAGATGTGCGGATAAGAAATAAAGAGCCATGCAAAAATAAGCTTATTCTTAGGCTTTACTACTACTAAAAATAATAATTAATGATACTTAAAGCAATATAAAGAAAAACTCTGCTCATAATTTCTTAACACCTTCATCGCTTACCAATCATCTTTTTTATTCTGCCTGGTTACTTTTTGGCAGGAAGCACTGTATCTTTAAATGCCTTCAGTGGAGTGATCTTAAGCACTTTCTTTGCAGGAATTTTTAGCTTTTCGCCTGTGGCAGGGTTTCTTCCAGTGCGGGCTTTTCTGGATTTCAGCTCGAAGTTAGCAAAACCACTTATCGCTACCTTCCTATCCTTACCTTTGCATAGAGCCTTGGTAATTACATCAATTAGACTCTCTAGGTACTTCTTTGAGTCAGCCTTCGATATATCGAGGGCCTGGGCTACTTCAGTAATAACTTGGGTTTTATTTAGTTTTGCCATGCCTGGTTCGACCTCCACAAAATTAAGATACAGCATTTAAAACGCTGATCCGGCGAGCATAATATGTGTTTACATGCAAAGTCAAGAAAAATATTAGATTTATAGCAATTATGGATGAATATATTTAGTTCTATTGCTGAGCAATTTGCATGGGGCATGCAGTATTTTCTCGTAATGTTTGCACAGTCTACCGTATTTACTGAAATATTTTAAGGTTATATTTCATAAGAACCTAAAATCAAACTGTTGCGTAGAAACGAATTTCTGATATTCAGAAAGCTGATGAACGGTTTCGGTTTTTACGGCCCAGCGGGTCAATTTTGTAGAGGCTTGACTTCTTCTCTTCCGAGAAACATTCCAGCATTTTCTTGAGCGACTTTTGCTGGTAGTAGCGAATCTCCTCTTCCGGCACATGGTAAAGAAAGTGCTTATCAATAAAGCTGGACATCGGTTTCCCGTATGGCAGTCTGGAGAGCTTAAGCATACCTTTAAAAAGCCTTTTATTGGTGTTAAAACTTAGCATCGAGCGTTCAAGTGCGCGTTCAAGAAAGATATCGTTTCTGGTCTGAATAACAGAATCGGGCCTTATCAATATGCGCCTGTTAATTAGACTATCTGCCTTCATTTCGAGCATGGTATGGGTAAGGTTCGGCATGGTAATAAAGCGTGGAATATATTCATTATGGGCAACCGTATCAGCGGCAAGATGCGCCTTATACCCGCAGGCAAAGGCCTTATGAGATTTACTGCGGGCCAGATGAAAAAGTTCCCTGGAGAATTTCCAGCTATGAGAATCTCCTCCCGGCTCTTGAAACTTCTTTCCTATAACAATGTCCGCGATGATCGTACCATAAAGAAAGTCTTTTGGAAAAGCCTTTATAACAGCGTAAATAGCCGTAGGAATGACCTCGGCTCCAATGGATAGTAGCTCCTGTCCAAGATACAAATGGGTTGCCGGCCCCCACGCCATCGCAATGGATGGGATTGCAAAAAATGAAAAAAATGCGACAAGAAAGATCATTAGCACAGTAGTTATTAATAGTGTAAATCAAATTGGATAGAAAAGCCATGATTTGTGCAATAATTCAGGTTGCTGCTTTTCTTGACAAAATCAGGCCTATTCGATAATCTTAATGTTTACTTAAAGACCTAAATGGAGGCCCTTGCATGAGTTCAAATCAACCACCTATTCCAGGATATATCGATTACCAGCGCAGGGAGTTTTGTAAGGATGTTAAATGTGAGATACAGACAAACCTGGACAACCTGCAAGACGCGAAAGAAGGCTCCGCCTCATACGAAGAAATCAGGAATATCTGCAAAACCGACTGTCGGTATACCACATATCAATTCCATCACTGGTTGATAGAGAAGGGATATTTAATCGTCCGCAGCAAAATTTAATATTTTCATACTTGCTTGATGGTTTCGTAAAAGGTCGGATTTATATTTTTTTACAAGGCCATCATAACTTTTAAAAAATTAAAAAACACTTTTAAAAAACAGAAGGAGGTTTATTTACAATGGATTGGGGAATGAAAAACAGATTGGCTCAAATAATTAAGCCGGATACAGGACGCGCTTTAATGTTGGCTATCGACCACGGCTACTTTCTGGGCCCAACATCAGGCCTTGAGGCTCCAGGCGAAACAATTTCGCCGCTTATACCATATTGTGATTCACTCATGCTGACACGCGGAATTCTACGCACATCAATCGACGATTCAATACCGACACCTATAGTGTTACGGGTTTCCGGTGGTACCAGCATCCTTGGAGATCTCTCAAACGAAGGAATTACCACCACGTTCAAGGAAGCAATACGTATGAATGTTGCCGCTGTAGCACTTTCAATATTCGTTGGCTCGGAGCACGAAAAAGAGACCTTATTAGGCCTCTCCGATCTTGTTAACGAAGGGCAGGAATATGGCATTCCGGTTCTTGCCGTGACCGCTGTGGGTAAAGAGATGGGGAGAGATGCCCGTTATCTTGGCCTGGCCTCCAGGATCGCTGCGGAACTGGGCGCTAATATAGTTAAAACCTACCACTGTAAAGACTTCCATAAAGTAGTCAACAATTGCCCTGTACCAATTGTGATTGCCGGTGGTAAAAAGCTACCTGAAAAAGATGCCCTTGATATGGCCTACGCTGCTGTATCCGACGGCGCGGTTGGCGTGGATATGGGCCGCAATATTTTTCAGTCCGAAGCTCCTATTGCCATGATCAAGGCGGTTCGGTCCGTGATCCATGAAAATTCAAAACCAGATAAGGCATACAAACTTTTCCTGGATTTAAAGAAGAAAAATAAAAGCAAAAAGGTTAAGAAAAAGTAGGGGCTTAGCCTTCAACATTTTTAAAACTTAAAAAGAAGATTAAAAAATATGCGTGTAGCAATGTATTACAACAACAGCGATGTTCGCATCGAAGAGATGCCGGTTCCGAAAATCGGTGCAGACGAGCTGCTGGTTAAGGTCAGAGCCAGTGGTGTCTGCGGCACTGACGTCCTTGAATGGTATCGCCTGAAACAGGCGCCACGTGTGCTTGGTCATGAAATCACAGGCGATGTCGTGGAAATAGGCAAGGATATCAAGAACTTCAAAATTGGCGATCGTGTCTTTGTCTCGCACCATGTTCCGTGCAACACGTGTTATTACTGCCTTAACGGAAAACATACCGTATGCAGTACCCTGCACACAACTAATTTCGATCCCGGTGGTTTTGCTGAATATCTTCGTATTCCTGCCATTAACGTGGACAGGGGTACTTTTGTGCTTCCAGACAAGATGAGCTATGATGACGGAGTTTTTATCGAGCCGCTTGCCTGTGTTATTCGCGGCCAAAGACTGGCTGGCCTGCGGCAGGGCCAGACGGTTCTGATTCTGGGTTCCGGTTTTTCCGGTCTGCTTCATCTGGCCTTGGCTGGGCTCTCTGGTATAAGCCACATCATTACCACAGATGTCAGCGGCTTTAGGCTGGACTTGGCTAAAAGTCTTGGAGCTAATGTCTCGGTTTCGGCCAAACAGGATATTCCAACAATTGTACGCCAGCACAACAATGGCCGTTTGGCCGACTTGGTTATCGTCTGTACCGGTGCTTTTTCCGCTTTTAAGCAGGCTCTTTCGTCAGTGGATCGAGGTGGAACAGTGCTGTGTTTTGCAACCACCGAGCCTGGCGTTGATCTGCCAGTACCGATCAACGAGTTCTGGAAAAACGGAATAACACTTCTGCCAAGCTACGCATGCAGTCCACATGATATTAGTGTTGCAATTGATCTGATAAACGCTGGAGGGTTGCCACTTGATGAGTTAACAACCCATCGACTGCCGCTTGATGATTGCCAAAAAGGGTTCCAACTTGTAGCAGAAGCAGGAGACTCAATGAAGGTTATTATTAATCCATTCAGTAACGAATGAACCGGTTCACACCTCCATCCTTACCCCTGTTATAATACCTGATATAATATTAAAGTTATGGAAGTTTTTATTACAGGTGGCACCGGTTTTGTTGGACGGGCTATATTACGGCAGGCCAATAAGCAGAGCCTTGCCATCAAGCTTCTGACCAGGACTGAGCGATCACTGAAAAAACTGGACAGACTGGCAGAAGGGCTGGAGCTGATACAAGGAGATATTTTTTCCGAATATGCTCTGAAAAAGGGGATGGAAGATTGCGACGCTGTTATTCACCTGGTAGGGATTATCAAAGAAACAGGCAACGAAACATTCGAAAAAATTCATATTGAAGGAACAAAATGTGTGGTCGATGCAGCCCGAAGTGCGGGCATCCGTCATTTTGTACACATGTCGTCTGAAAACGCCCGGGCCGATGCGCCGTCCAGGTATCATACAACCAAGTATCACGCCGAGGAGTATCTGAAGACATCTGGCCTTACCTATACAATTATGCGGCCTTCTATGATGTTCGGGGAAGAGGATCAAAATTTTAACGAGCTTGCAAAAATCATACGCTCTACTCCGGTTACACCGGTGATAGGGGACGGCTCATACATATGGCAGCCTGTATCAGTGGATAATGTGGCCGAACTTTTTGTCTCTGTGTTGATGCAATCTAAAGCTATGGGAAAAACATACGAAATTCGCGGTCCTGAAAAATTCACCTTCGACGAAATTCTGGACCTGTTGATGGAAGTCACCGGAAAGACCAGACCTAAGATTCATCTGCCAGTAGCTTTTATGAAACCGGTTGTATCGCTTATGAGCTTTGCCCGGTCCATAGCTCCAATTACGCTAGAGCAGATGAAAATGCTTCTGGATGACAGGGAGCCTCCGCTGGAAAATTTTAGCGCCGACTTCCCAATAAAACTGACACGCTTTGAAGAGAGGCTAAGGGAAATAAGAGGTAATTAAGAGTGGCTGAGAAAGATCTATATCAGGTTCTTGGAGTAAAAAGGGGAGCAGGCAAGGATGAGGTCAAAAAGGCCTATCGAAAACTTGCGCGTAAATATCACCCAGACTTAAACCCGGGTAATGAAAAGGCTGAAAAGCGTTTTAAAGAGATAAACGAGGCCTATGAAATCCTGAGTGATGATAAAAAACGCGGGCAGTACGAAAGCTTTGGCATGGGAGCATTTAATCAGACCGGAGGTCCGGGCAACCAAAGAGGGTTCGAAGGTTTTTCATTCGATTTCGGCCAATTTAACCAATTTGGTCAATCCGGTCGGAGGTCCGGTGCAGGAGTTCAAGATATTTTCTCTGACCTTTTCGGTGGCTCTGGAGCAAGATCCGAGCCACGCATGCAGCGCGGCCCGGACATGATCATGGAGATGACAATCTCCCTGGAAGAGGCTGTAAACGGGGTAATACGTTCCATCAGTTACCGTAGTCAGGGTGCAAATACCGGTACAGAAACAATTAAAGTAAAAATTCCTGCAGGAGTGGACAATGGTTCAAAGGTACGGTTGCGCGGTCGTGGAGGCGCAGGTATTAAAGGTGGTTCTGCCGGCGATCTTCTTATCGAGCTAAGAGTTAAACCACATCCTATTTTTAGAAGGAAAGGCAACAATCTTTACGTGGATGTTCCGGTCAGCATAGCTGAAGCGATCCTTGGTGCGAAGATACAGGTTCCTACCATCGACGGTATGGCTCAGGTAACTTTACCGTCCGGAACAAACTCGGGGAAAAAACTGAGGCTACGTGGCAAAGGAGTTCCATCACCCAGGGGAGTAAAAGGTGACCAGTATGTTGAAATAAAGATTGTTGTACCGCAGGGGTTGTCAGAGTCTCAGAAAAAAGCCCTATCCGAAGTTGAAACTGCATATAAGGAAAATCCCAGAGAAGCGTTGTATAGAATTAAGAATAGGAAATAGTGAAGAATGAAAAAAAACAAAGACATGACTGAGAGAAGTATGGTAATACGACAAAGACTGAATGAGCTTAAAATAAAAACGTTCTATGAACTACTGGATCTTGCAGGACGGGTGTTCCTGATAATTCGTTATTCGGAGGATGTACGAATAGGAACGCGTGGATTTCTTCCGGAAGAGAAGAAGAACGGTTTGGTACTGGTTTTAAACAAAAAAATGAAATTTAGCTGGGAAGACGGGGTACTCGAATGCCGACTGGTTTTTGGCAGCAAACCTCACTCATGCCTTATTCCAGAGGATCATATTATTGGCGTTCATTCTCCTGAACTAAATACACAATTAATAATTGCGCCATACATGTCTGACGAAAAAGAAAAAGATCAGGAAGAGAGGAAGTCAGAGAAGCCGGAAGAAAGCCTGGCGATATTATCACCTGCGAAGTCAGGTGATAATGTGGTAAAAGTGGACTTCACAAAAAAACGCCGATAACGTAAAAGCTTTCTCCCTACTAATTACCCTTCACTATTATTAATTCTTAATTCACTATTCTTCAACTGACCGCAGGCAGCTGATATATCTGCACCTTTGCTTTTCCTGATCGGCGCGTCAATTCCGCCATCTACAAGCAAAGACTGAAAGTCAATAACACGCTTATCCGCAGGTCTTTTAAATTTGCTTCTGACGTATGGATTAAATGGTATGAGGTTTACTTTAGACGGTATACCCCTTAAAAGCCGAAGTAGTCCTTTGGCATCTTCGTTCGTGTCGTTTATATTATCAAGCATAACGTACTCAAAAGTAATTTTCCTGTAAGGGTTAAGCGGAAATTCACGGCAGGCGGCAATAAGCTTACTTATTGGAAATCTTCTATTTATGGGCATGATTTTATCACGAACCTTATCAGTGGTAGCATTAAGTGAAACAGCCAGGTTTACATCTGGTCCGAGGCGGCCCAACTCTCTGATTCCGGCAGCATTACCGCAGGTGGAAACCGTTATTCTCCTTTTGGAGATCCCAAGATAATCAGAAGATGTAAACCTTATGAGGGCCTCACGCACATTTTCAAAATTCTCAAATGGTTCTCCCATACCCATTAACACAATGTTTGTCAGGTCGGAATCAGGCAAAAGTCTTCCGCGTGCAAAGAGAGTTTGCTCCACGATTTCATGAGCCGCAAGGTTTCGTTTTAAACCCATTGATCCGGTAAGGCAGAACTTGCACCCCATGGCACAGCCGGCCTGCGTTGAAACGCAGAGTGTTCTTCTATTTCCCTCAAACATTAAAACACTTTCTATAAACTCTCCATCTTCCAGTCTAAAAAGGTTTTTTTCAGTACCGTCAGAGGATTTCATATGGGCGGCCAAACTAAGCGACCAGAGAACGGTTGTTTCAGCCAGCGACGTACGGAGAGACTTGGAAATATTAGACATTTCGCTGAAATCTCCGCATCCTGCTGTGTATATCCAGTAAAGTAACTGTTTTGTCCGATAAGCAGGAAGACCCTTGTCGGCTATAAATAGTTCAAGCTCTTCAACAGAAAGTGATGTAAGTGTCAATATTTTTTCTCGCTGTTTTTGAAATAATTTGAAATAATTTGAAATAAATTAGTAATTTAAAGGATAATATAAAACTTGTTTTTTCTCCAAGAGTTTTTTAAAACATAACCATCATAAAATGATAATAACGAGATCATGAATTCTGAGCTAGCTGAAAGTCTATCACTCTTTGACCCTAAGCGTGCACCCGCCCATGTTGGAATCATTATGGACGGCAACGGTCGGTGGGCGGAAGAAAATGGTTTTTCCCGCGTAGAAGGGCACAAAGAAGGTGTTGAACGCGTACGGGAACTGATCCCGTTTTCCGCCCTGGAACTTCGTTTACAGACTTTAACTCTCTATATCTTCTCTATAGAAAACTGGCAGCGCCCCTCTGAGGAAATTGAGGCTCTTATGGTTATTCTCGAATATTTCCTTACAGAAGAGATATCCAAGCTTATACGGGATAACATACAGTTTACTACCTGTGGAGATACCAGTAGGCTTCCAACCCATATTCAAGAGTTGATAGAGGATGGTAAGCGCAGGACCGGGCACTGTACTGGTATGATTCTTAATGCAGCCCTGAGCTATGGAGGCAGAGACGAAATAGTACGTGCAGTTCGTAAACTCATATCTTCCGGTATGCCAGCAGGCGAAGTAACAGAAACCACCCTCGCAAACGCTCTTGATACAGCCGGGCTTCCCGATCCGGATTTAATCATTCGCACAAGCGGAGAATTCAGAACCAGTAACTTTCTGCTCTGGCAATCAGCTTACTCGGAATTCTACTTCACAAAACTCCTCTGGCCCGAATTCAATAAGCTGGAACTCGTACGGGCGCTCCTTGACTACCAGCACCGGGATCGGAGATACGGCGCTATCTCTGACAGGAAGCCCTAAGACAGGATTATGCAGCGGATTATTACAGCAGCTATACTGTTGCCGCTCCTTCTTTTGTACCTGACAAAGCTGCCGGCGGTGTATTTCACGTGGTTGCTGCTTCTTGTATGCCTTTTGAGCTTGATTGAGTTTTACCGAATGACAGGTCTTGCACTCCGCATGCAGGCAATATCTCTTCCGGTAGGACTGGCATTGGTAATGGCAGCTTACTTAAACAAAGACCTGGCTTCGCATCTTCTGCTTGTAGGAGGAGTATCGATTTTTGTAGCCCGTCTTTTTATTTTGAGATATCCGGAAAGTGCTCTGAAGGACTCTGGAATTGCGCTTATCGGCCTTATCTATATTCCTGGCTTGCTCACTTATCAAATAGCCCTTCGCGGGGCAGGCCTTGAATACATCTTACTGCTCTACGGAGCGGTTTGGGCCTCTGACAGCCTGGCCCTCTACACGGGGAAATGGCTGGGAAAACACAAGCTATACCCTCAAATCAGCCCAAATAAGACGGTTGAGGGATCATTGGGCAGTTTTGTCGGAGGAATTCTTGCCGTCCTGATACTTAATTATTTTTACGGTTTTGTTTCTCTGCTTGACGCAGTAGTGCTCGGTTTTACTCTTTCTGCAGCCGGACAGATAGGGGATCTTATAGAGTCCATGTTTAAGCGCGATGCAGAGGTCAAGGATTCTGGAAACCTGTTCCCGGGGCACGGCGGAATACTTGATAAAATAGATGCCTCACTGTTGGCAGGGCCTGCTCTGTTTTACGTTCTTAAGGTGCTTTAGCAATCATAATTGGCCATTTGCTTCAATGAAAAAGATATCCATACTAGGTTCTACAGGTTCCATTGGCAGACAATCAGTAGAAATAGCGCTTGAACACCCTGACACCTTCAAAGTTGTGGCCCTGGCAGCTAGCAGCAGTCTGGAGATACTGGAAGAACAAATACGAGCCCTGCATCCCCGGCTTGTCTCTGTAAAGCTTGAGAAAACCGCAAGGGAACTCAGACAGCGTTGTTCCGATATAAAGGGCAATACTCTGGAAATCCTGCACGGCTCGGATGGAACTGAAGCTGTTGCCAGCCATAATGATGTCGATATAGTTATCTCGGCAATAGTAGGCGCTGAGGGTCTGTTTCCCACATTGTCGGCCATAAAAGCCGGAAAGACCGTTGGTCTGGCCAATAAGGAATCTCTTGTAGCCTCAGGCAAGATTATGATGGATGCCGCCCGCAAGTACGGAGCAAGTCTTCTGCCGGTGGATAGTGAACACTCAGCCATATTCCAATGCCTGAAAGGGCATAGAGATGAAGATGTTAGAAAGGTTATTTTAACAGCATCAGGTGGCTCCCTGCGCAACATGGGATCTGCGGAACTGGAAAGTGTGACACCGGATAATGCACTTAATCATCCTAACTGGTCTATGGGTAAAAAAATCACCATAGATTCCGCAACGCTTATGAACAAAGGTTTAGAGGTTATAGAGGCCAGGTGGCTGTTTGATCTTGATCCGGAGCGTATTGATGTGGTGATACACCCGCAAAGTATCATACATTCCATGGTAGAATTTGTGGACGGTACAATGCTGGCTCAGATGTCTGTGCCTGATATGAAGGGACCTATTAGTTATGCTCTTTCATATCCAGGCAGGATGGAATCTGTGGTGAAGCCTCTGGACCTGGTTTCGCTTGGAACTCTCACCTTCGAGCAGCCTGACCTTAAACGGTTTCCATGCCTGGGCCTTGCCTATGATGCACTCCAGGGAGGAGGAACGATGCCTGCGGTACTAAACGCAGCAAATGAGGTGTCTGTTGAAGCTTTTTTAAACAATGATATTTCGTTTCTCGACATTCCCAGAGTTGTAAGAGATGTTATGGAGCGGCACAAGCCTACCCCTGGCGATACTCTTGAGGAAATTGTTACTGCACTGGACTGGGGAAAGAAAAAAGCACTGGAGCGCATTTCAGCTTAGTTTTAGTTAATGTAGAAGAGATAGTTTAAATAAACTTAACAAATACACACAAAACCAAGGATAAAATTCATATGCAAATTATTTCAGCAGTAGTACTTTTGGGAGTACTCATATTTGTACACGAGCTTGGACATTTTCTTTTTGCAAAGTACCTCGGTATTTCCGTACTCAAGTTTTCGCTCGGGTTCGGCCCTCGCCTTATCGGAAAAAAGTGGGGTGAAACCGAGTATCAACTTGCGGCATTTCCACTGGGTGGTTTCGTAAAAATGCTCGGAGAAGAGCCGGGAGAAGAACTGCCGGAATCCGATAAAGCCCGGGCCTTCAATACCCAGCCTGTCTGGAAGCGAATGGCTGTAGTTATCGCCGGTCCGCTTTTCAATATTATTTTTGCCGCTGCACTGTTTTCATTCTTGATGATGACGGGCCTACCCGGGCTTACAACTCAGATTGGCGAAGTGGTCGAAGACTCTCCAGCTCAGAGAGCTGGGATACAGGAAGGTGATAGAATCATAGAGGTGGATGGAATTGCTGTGAGTCGATGGGAGGAAATGAGAGATATCATCCACAACAAACCGGGTAAGGAACTACCGGTTTCTGTAAAACGCGACGGACAGATTGTGACCTTTAAAATTACGCCGGAAACAAAAACTGATAAGAATATATTTGGAGAAGACACGCAAGTTGGTCTGATAGGCGTCGCCCCTTCCGGTGATGTAGAGAAAACATCCTTGCCCTTTTTACAAGCTGTGAACTGGGGAGTTCAAAAAACATGGTGGTGGTGCAAAATGACGGTTATTTCGATCGTGAAGCTTATACAAAAGGTTATTCCGGCTGATACGCTGGGCGGTCCCCTGCTGATCATGCAGATGGCGGGACAGCAGGCAAAACAAGGAGCTGAGAGTTTTTTGATGTTCATGGCGATTATCAGCATCAATCTTGGCATTTTAAATCTTTTCCCGATTCCCATTCTGGACGGGGGACATGTAGTGTTTATGAGTATAGAAGCTATACGCAGAAAACCATTAAAGACAAAAACAATAGAAATAGCTCAGAAAGCCGGACTGTTTGTTATCTTAGGTATCATGGTTTTCGCCCTGTATAACGATATAATCCGGTTTGTTTCGGACAAGGCTACACAATAAAACAGCGTTTGTTGGGATGAACAAGATTCATACGATTGAGATAAAAATATACTACGAAGATACCGACTGCGGCGGGGTAGTCTATTATGCCAATTACCTCAAGTACTTCGAAAGGGGCAGGACAAGTCATCTGGAGTCACTCGGAATAAACCTAAAACAACTTACAAAAGAAAAACGTTTTTTTGTGGTTACAAGTGCTCAAGTGGACTACCATGCCCCGGCTCACTATGGAGATATACTGCTTGTTGAAAACACAATAAAAGAGGTTGGGGGAGCCTCGCTGAGCTTTCTGCACAAAGTCATCGACAAGGCCGATGGTCGGAAGTTGGTAACCGGTCAGGTAAAGCTTGCCTCTGTAGACCATGATAACAAGATCTTACGATTTTCATCCCTTATGGCTAAACAACTAGGTATGTCGCTTGAGCACACCTATCCTGATTTAAAAAGGAGGGATTAAATTACTGTGAAGACATAAAACTTTTGTGCGATTAACAGTTCTAGCTTTTACTAGTTTTGGTTTTTTTTAAAACTTTAAAACAATTCTAACAGAAAGGAGCTTTACTACTATGAGATCTTTGATATTGGTTCTGTTGGCCAGTGTAGTATTAACAAGTAATTTGTACGCAGGAGAAAATAAACATCATGCCCCGAAAGAGGAAAATCAATGTATTGGAGCAGGACCTCAATCACCGCGGGACATAGATAATCGGGCTGGAAGCAATGCCGTGATATTTAAAGAGGCACCTTCAATCAAGGATATGAATCGTTGTAACATCCATTTCCATCGAAACGCGGAGCATAAAGCAGCAGCATATTCAACGTTTGTTGAAGACGGTGACCATTCAGGTTGGGCCTGTCAGGAACCTGCAGCCGGTCGTCTTTTAGAAAAACATGCTGAGTACAACGGATGTGAGGGTATAATGGAAGGAGATACCATCGAGGTTCACTGGGTCTACACAACTTGTGATATCAATACCCCTGGAGTAGAGCCGCTGGGTGGAGGATTAAAGGCTTGTTTAACAACTATGTGTCCTAACCCTCAATTAAAAGTCGTAGCGCAGGTTTTTGTTTTACAAAAAAATGGTAAATTAAAATTTGCCGAATCACCAATTAGTCACAGTGGTTCCACAGTAGTGTATACAGGTTCCACAACGGGTCCTAGCTGGAACAACAATCACTGTTCACCTCTAGAGGTTACATGGGACGTCAAGAAAACATGCGACACTTTAGATATTGATGCTTTTAGCAATTGGTGCAGTAATAACGAATATAAAGAAAAACATGCTCATGGTGTGAGAAAATTAGTTACATCAGAGGCACTATTGAGTAAAATATCTCAGTAAATATAATTGTTGCATAAATTGTTGTGTTGAAAACAGCTAATGCAGTTCCAGCCTAAATTTATGCAAATTGTTAGGTGATATTCAGGTGAAATTATTGTGAGGCTTCAGACCACAAGCCTCACAATATCTCTTTAAGTTAAAATAACGGTAAGTATAATAAAAAACAGTCACATTCCAAGCTACTCATGCTTAGTAATCCTGAATGGCCGGGGACAGCCCTAGGTTCTTCAGAACTGCTAACTTGCTCACAGTTCAAAGCTCTCCCTCTTGAAAAAATCTGCAATTGCTTAAGCATATGGGGTCAGGCATGATTTTATGAATTTAGTTAGGTTATGATAAAAAATTTTTCTTGTTGTACACTATGCAAAACTATTGACAAAAAAGACCAAAAAGCATCACGACAACATGCTATCCTTTCAAAAAAATAGCACTGATAAGCCATCTGTCTAATCCTTGACTAAACTTGAAAGAAGGTGAACAGAGATTTTTCGATTATTAGCAAGCAGTCGCTGGCGGTCGATATCCAGCAAGTCAAGCCCTACAACCCATTGGCAAGCTGGCTGGTGGAACTGGATGTCATTAAACTATAGAAGAGGAGTTATCCGTAGACTTTACAACATTAGAACGTCAGTGGAAAGAAAAGATGATTTAAGATACACATGAATTACATAGCTCTCCCATAATATCTACTGGATACTGTTTGTGGTAGGTATCTTGTTAACAATATTTGCATTTATAAGGATCAGAAAGAGGATAAGAGACTATAAAGATAATAACGAAGATGATTATTATGATTTTGGGGTAGAATATAACTCTAAATTTCCCTGTAATTTGGTACACTTGTTTGGTATTTTTATGCCTCTATTGCTTTTTCCCTTTGTCTTGTGCTTTCATTCATACTCACTTTTAATTCAACACTGTTTTTTGGGGTTCGTGGGCTATACACCACGAGAGAACACTTTACTGCAAGGAGACCAATGAAATGAGATTTTTTAGCAACACAGTGTTTAAAATTTCCGCCTTTTTTATTTTGACTCTATTCCTCTGTTTTCCTTTGAAGGCGTTTTCGGAAAAGAAACCAAGTGTTATGTTTATGATCGCGGAGCAAAATATAGGACAAGAAATTTTTATTTACTGGTGGGGCCTCTTCAGTCGGACAATTGATCTTAAAGCTCAGCAATACGACCTTTCTGTTGGAGAAACCACTTTGAAAGAAGATTTTTTGAATGCTGGCTTCAATGTTATAGATATTTCTAATGTTTCCAACAAAATTAAGGTGTCAAATGCATACAAGATTGTCGATATAACGAAAGATGCAGTAATCGAAATTGGTAAAAATGTTGGTGCTGATGTAGTGGTAAAAGGTAAAGTTATCGCCAGAGTTGGACCCCAAAATACGGGTAGTAACGTTGGAACCTACATGGCGGACATCACAGCCACAGCTTTTCAGGTAAAAGATGGAAGAATTCTTGGGTCTGGGCGAGGACATGGTGTATCGAGAAATATTTCCGAAATTACAGGAGGAGTACAAGCCATAGAAAGAGCTTCTCAAAAGTTAGCCGAAAAATTAATCAATCAAATAAACAGAAAATAAATACCTTTATTTTTAAAATATGGCAGTTGGGTCAAAGTAAATACGTTTATTTATATCGTAAACTGTCTAATATGCACTAAGTTTAAGGAGATTAAACTCATGATGGTAAAGAAAATAAGACTTCTTTTTTTGTTCTTGATAATATCAACCCTGGCAATGGGATGTGCTGGATCTGGATTTGGAAGACATGTGAATGTGATACCGTCGAACCCGGATAATCCAATACGATCCATTGCGATTCTACCTATGCTTAATAACACGGATGATATTGAAGGACCTAAAAGAGCGAGGGAGGTTTTTTTTAAAAGGATCTCTAGCTATAACTACGACGTCAAAGACCTTAGTGAAACAGACAAAGTTTTAAACTTGCAGATGGGAATTACAATGGGAAAACAGCTAGCACTAACCACGCCTCAAGATTTAGGTAAAATTCTTGGAGTTGATGGTGTATTTTATGGATATCTCCTAAATTTTGACGAGGTGACCACAGGTGTGTACGACTCTTACAAAGTCCGAATCGGATGGAAGCTCGTTAATACTAAAAATGGTGAAATCATATGGGGCCGAGGTATTGCCGTAAAACGAAACCAATCTGTAGGCGGCGTAGGCGAAGTAATAAGCGATGTATCAAATATTAAAGACACTGTTTCAGAAGACAAGGTTGATCCCTTGCCTTCTTCCCCTGATCCAATGAACGAGATGCCTGGACTGGGCAAATGGATTTTAATGAAAAGCACATCGAACAAAAACGTTAGCGTTGGAGTTGGAATCGCATTCTCTCTTGGTGGTAAATTGGTCTCAAGCATACGGGGAACAGGACTACAGGAAGAGATGAACTATGCGTATAACAAACTTTTTCCAAGCATGCTCGTTGGTCCCGGCGCAATTACAGTCAAGAACCAAGAGTGAGATATAATCTTCGACATTTTGTGTCGTTGCAACTCTATCTAAGTAATTAATAGAGAACATAAAATTAACAAACTAAGGAGAAGCAAAACATGACAAAAGGTATTCGAATAGCTGCCCTCGCTCTTTCTGTTCTTTTTTCAGGATGTATGTCTACGGGAGGCACGGTAAAAAAAGACATTTCTCTGACGGGCCAGACTGAAAAACTGGAAAAAGCAGGTGCAAACTACACTGGCCCACAATACACTATCGGTATCATTACTCTCTCCAACAAAACACCATCAAAAGTTTTAGGCATCGGAGAAGCAGCGACAGATATTTTGAGGACAACCCTTAAACAGGCTGGTTTAGAGCCAATCATGCTGACTAGTGATGAATTAAAACAGCACGATAAAATGATTGAACTCCAACAATCAGGCATCATAAAAACCGGTAAAAAAGATGCGGCTGGAGGTATGGATTCCATCGACTTTCGTGTTTCTGGCGCAATTACATCCTATTCTGAACTTTCGGAGGGAAGTGATATGCTCATAACAAGAACAAAAACTCAGGTAGCACGAGTTGGTGTTGATTACGCATTGATTGATATCGCGACTGGAAGAACCTTGGTTGCTAAATCAGGTTTAGGGGAATATCGAAAAAAGACAAGAAAAGTTCTTGGACTTGGCGACTCCTCGTCAGCGGATACAAGCCTGAGAGAGGGCGCACTTAGAGACGCAATGAACAAGGCGGTCGAATCAATGATTATAGAATTGAGCGCAAGACCCTTCCAGAGCAAAATACTATTAATTGATGGTGATGCCGTTATTTTTAAGGCAGGCACCCGATCAAAACTAAAATCAGGCGCATTACTTGCTGTCTACCGGCCCGGAAAAGAATTGATTGACCCTGATACCGGTAGGTCTCTTGGTAAAAGGGAGAAAAAAATCGGGGAAATAAAGCTCTCCAGTCATCAAAATGAAAAAATATCCGAAGGCACCGTGTTAAACGGGTCTGGATTTCGAAAAGGTGATGTATTAAAGGTAGTGCAATAGATTAAAGGTAGTTAAGCCTTCGACAAAGCCGGCTGTTTTTTCTGTTGACAAAAGTTAACAGCAGAGAAGGCAGTCGGTTGTTGTATAGTCGTATCTTCAAGTTTATTACAAATCGTAACTATTCAGGTACTCTCCCTTTTTCTAAAGGGGTAGACCTGAATAGTTACATGTTTTGTAACATTAGCTTTAATGTCATAGGGGTAAATATTTCATCGTCACAAGAGTTTGTCGGAAAATCTTTATTCATAACAAAACTGTCACGATAAAAGATTTGACCCCACTGACTTTTTGCCACCGATGTATTGTTGAAGCATTTTGATACTGATGGAACGCCGATAGCGGTTAGCGCATTGAAGCTCACGAGCAAAGGACGAGTTTCATAGCTGCACCTCCTCAGTATGTTTTTTCTATACTACGATGACTGAAGAAGCCTACAATGGTATGATAAACTTATATAGTGTGATTGGCAACGTAAAATTGACGGAAGATGAAGAAGTCTATATTTTATAAGGTGTTAACGGAGCTTTTAAAAAGTGTAAAAACAGGTCTAGGTTACAGTCATTGATGTAACTCCTTAAAAGTATTAGTAAAACAATACTTTGACAACACAGTGTAAAAGGTTTAAAATTAAAATCAAATTGTGGATAAC
>VAPH01037610.1_pt1 | contig 26945 bp, 27 predicted proteins | sample 3393861 | NCBI WGS metagenome assembly VAPH01 (sample SAMN08290439, study PRJNA428436) | hydrothermal vent metagenome | isolation source: Deep-sea hydrothermal vent chimney | place: Atlantic Ocean: South-mid Altantic Ridge | reverse complement strand
TTGTATATTCCAGCTCTTTCAAGCATTTTCCGCGCTTCTGACAAAGTGCTTCCTGTTGTAAATACATCGTCAATTAGTATAGCGTGGATATTTTTTAGATTACCTTTATCCTGAACCGCAAAAGCTCCCTTTATATTTTTAACCCTGTCTTCTCTTTTTGATAAAGATGTTTGCGGGACGGTATTCTTTTCTTTTATAAGTAAATCAATGTGGACAGAAAACTCGCTAATCTTCTGCATCTCATCTGTAATCAATTTTATTTGGTTATATCCGCGTTCGCGTTCTCTTTGTCTTGAAAGCGGGATTGGTACAAGCACTATTTTTTTATTTCCAGAAGTATCTCCAAAAAACACAATCTCATCTGAAAGTTCTTCCACAAGAAAATCGTGGAGAGCCGATGCAAAAAGCCGAGCGACATGTAAGTCCTTTTTATATTTAAGTAGCCATACCATCTGTTTGATAAGAGGGTCTTTGTATTGAAATAAAGACACAATATCGTTGTACTCAGATAGGTGTAATTTTTTAGATAGTTTTTCTTCAGATAGGTTGCTAATTTTTCGTTCAAGATTGTTCTGCGGAAATATAATATCAAGCAAAGTTTTATATAAAGAATTAAACATAAATATATTGTTATTATCCCGTCATTATCCCGTGCGTTTGTGTTACTTATCTACTATAATGTACCGTATATGGAAAATCCATTGGACGCAATTAGAGATTTTTTAAGCTCGTTTAATTTCAGAGGAAAAAACAGCGGTAGTATTCTTGGTATTGATATCGGCTCGTCCTCAATTAAAGTTGTTCAATTAAAGAAAAAACGCGGTGTAGCAGTTCTTGAAACATACGGAGAGTTGTCACTTGGTCCATATTCAGATGTTGAAGTTGGTCGTGCCACTAATCTACCATCAGAGAAGCTGGTTGAAGCGCTTAAGGATATTCTTGTGGAATCCAATACAACAACAAAATCGTGCGGTGTATCAATACCGTTTAGCGCGAGTCTTATATCCACAATGTCATTTCCTGGCAACATTGAAGATTCTCAGCTTGCAAAAATGATTCCAATTGAAGCGAGAAAATATATTCCAGTACCAATATCTGAGGTAACACTTGATTGGTTTGTAATCCCTAGAAATGAGAATAAATATCTATCTCAAGACGAATCAAAAAAAGGACAAAACACCGCTTTACCAGAACAAACAGACGTACTTCTTGTTGCTATTCACAATGGAGTATTGAACAAATACCGCGAGGTGCTCAAAAAAGCTGGGCTTTTAGTTTCATTTTATGAGATTGAGATTTTCAGTACAATAAGGGCTGCTGTTGGGTCTGGGATTGAACCTATTATGATTGTTGACATAGGAGCAGCTGCAACAAAGGTCTATGTTGTTGAGTTTGGTATTGTAAAAATTTCTCATATCATAAATAGAGGTTCACAAGACTTAACATTAGCTTTATCCAGATCACTTGGAGTGAGTGTTACTAAAGCAGAAAGGTTAAAACGAGATATTGGTTTAATAGGAACAACAGATAAACCGCAAATAAAGGAATCAATTTTATTAACACTTGAGTATATATTTTCAGAATCCAATAGGGTATTATTAAATTACCAACAAAAATTTAACCGTAGTGTCAGCAAGGTTTTGTTTACTGGTGGTGGTTCAGTGTTAAATGGTTTGGAAGAAGAAGCCGCGGGGCGTTTTAATACTGAGGTTACCATTGCAGACCCGTTTGCAAAGACGCGAACTCCTGCATTTCTGGAGGGGGTTTTGAAAGAAGTTGGACCAGAGTTTGCTGTGGCTGTTGGAATTGCGCTGCGTAAACTTCAAGAGTCTAGCTAAGTTAACACATAGTATTTATAATAAATTAATAATATGGAACCGAAATTTCGGACATCATTCATTCCTAAGAAGACATTATCTACAGTCGCTAATATTCAAAGAAGAAGCGGAGGTGGTTCTTTAGGTGTTATCACGCTCCTTTCACTCATTATTGTACTTGGAGCAGTGGTACTATCTGTTGGAGTATTTTTGTATCAAAAGATTCTTGAGTCAAACATAACTAGAAAGACTGTGACACTTAATAGGGCGCGCGCCGCGTTTGAACCTACATTAATACAAGAACTTGTCCGTGTTGATTCGCGGTTAAATGCGGCAAACGTAATCTTAAATCAACATATTACACCGTCAGTATTATTTGAATCTCTAGAGAAGTTAACACTCAAAAGTGTCCAGTTTAGAGATTTTAATTTAACCCGTATTAGTGGTGACAAAATAAGTGTCTCAATGAAAGGTATAGCTAAAGATTTTCGTGGTGTAGCACTTCAAGCTGATGTCTTTGGTAAAAGTAAGATTATTAAAGACCCAATTTTTTCTAATCTAAATCTTAATCAGGCAGGAAATGCAGTATTTAGTTTTTCAGCTTTTGTGGATACTTCACTAATTAAATATGTAAAACATATTGATACTGGTGCAGTTAATTAACATATAATTATTATGATACGTCTAGCAACTCCAATTATATTAGTCATCGTAGCATTCGGTCTTTTTTTTGGATATATTGACCCTACATATAAACAAATTAGAGAGCTTCGTGCTAAAGAAAAGACATATGACGAAGCGCTTAATCAATCTCGTGAGCTTCAGAAAGTTAGAGATTCACTTCTTTCAAGATATAATACGTTTTCCAAACAAGACCTTGATAGACTTAAAAAATTATTACCAGACCACGTAGATAATGTCCGTCTTATTCTTGATATTGACAGTATTGCCTCAAAGTACAATATGCGAACACGAAACGTGACCATATCAAAAGCTAGTTCTGAAGATGCAAATGTTATTGGTTCAAACCAAAGTGAGGTTGATTCAGTAGTTCTTAGTTTTTCTGTTACTGCGACATACGACAATTTCATTAAATTTATTAAAGACCTTGAGTCTAGTTTGCGTATTGTTGATTTGGTCGGTTTTTCATTTAGCGCCACGGAAGGCGAGGCGTTCAATTTTAATATTAGTATTAAAACTTATTGGCTAAAATAAACATGATTGAGACACTTAAAAAATATAAAACATTGCTCATTGTTGTGGTTATTGTGATTGTGGCATTTGTTGGATATTCCATGTTTTTTGATGTAAGTAATGATAGTGGTACTGTTCTTGTATCAAAAGATACATCTGCTCAAAAAGGTGGAGATAATAAGTTATTAGTTCTACTTGTTAATCTAAAATCAATCACTCTTGACGAATCACTGTTTAGCGATTCAGCGTTCAGAAGTTTAATTGATTTTGGACAACAATTGGTGCCAGAGCCAACGGGGAGACAAAATCCTTTTGCTCCAGTTGGCTCTGAAAGTATTTAATCTAATTAATTCAATAATAATCACAAGATAAATATATGGACATACTCGGCGCATTGGTGGAGCGTAACATTATTGATAGCAAGGACGTAGATGCTATCAAACAAGAAGCACAACAAGGAGGTTTAACAATAGAAGAGGCGTTGCTTAAATGGGGGATTTCTTCTGAAGATATTTTAAGTATCAAAGGAAAGAAACTTAATATCCCAGTACGTGTTATTGGGGATGACAAAATTGCGTTTGAAGTATTAAAGTATATTCCAGAAGAGTCAGCAAGTCATTATTCGTTTGTACCTATTGGGGTTTATGATGGCGTGCTTGAGGTGGGAATTGTAGACCCCGATAATATTGAGGCACTTGATGCACTTAATTTTATTTCATCAAAGATAAATTTGCCGTTTAAGGTATTTTTGATTTCTGAGGATGATTTCAAGAAAGTACTGAGTATGTACAAAGGTCTTACTGGGGAAGTAAGTCAAGCACTTTCAGAATTGGAGACAGAGTTAACCACCAAAGAACAAAAATCAAAAAAAGAAAATAAGGAGATTTTAGGGACTATTAATAGTGTGGACAGTGGAACAAATATCATTGAAGATGCTCCAGTAACTAAAATAGTTGCTACTATCCTTGAACACGCTGTAGAGGAGAGAGCTTCTGACATTCATATTGAGAATACCAAAGAAAAAATTAAAGTTCGTTTTAGAGTTGACGGCGCACTTAGTACAAGTCTTATTTTGCCTAAAAAGGTTCATCAGGCAGTAGTCGCTCGTATAAAAATACTTTCTTTAATGAGGCTTGATGAACGACGGAAGCCTCAAGATGGACGCTTTTCGGCAACTGTTAAGGGGCGCAGAGTTGATTTTCGTGTTTCAACATTCCCAACATATTATGGTGAGAAAGTTGAGATGCGTATTTTGGACCAAACCAGCGGTTTTATTAAATTAGACAATATTGGTTTTAGTGAAAAGAATCTTGCTATTGTAAAAGGTGCAATTAATAGACCATACGGGATGGTTTTGATTTCAGGTCCAACAGGTTCTGGTAAAAGCACCACATTATATTCAATACTAAATGAGCTTGATAGGGAAACAAAAAATGTTCTTTCTCTTGAAGACCCTATTGAATATAACATTGACGGGGTTAGTCAATCGCAGGTGCGTCCAGAAATCGGATATACATTTGCTACTGGTCTTAGAACAACCCTTAGACAGGACCCAGATATAATCATGGTAGGTGAGATTAGGGATAAAGAAACAGCGAAGCTTGCTGTTCAGGCTGCTCTTACTGGTCATTTGGTGTTCTCAACTATTCACACCAATACATCTGTCGGAGCAATCCCGCGTCTTATTGATATGGGGGTTGACCAATACCTGATTGGACCAACGTTGGTTGCTGTGGTTGCGCAGCGTTTAACACGTAAGATATGTCCTGGGGCAGAAAAAGCGGTACCAGTTGATGAAAGTCTTAAGCTTATGCTTGAAAATCAGTTTAGTGATTTGCCAGAATCGGAACGTGATAAATTACCGAAACTTGATACACTTTATGAGGCCGAAGCTACTGAAGATTGTCCTAATGGAACAAAAGGACGTATGGCAGTATTTGAAGTACTTGAAATGAATAAAAGTATTAAGAAAGTCATCTTAACTAATCCTGTAGAATCAGAGATATACAAGGCTGCGCGTCAAAACGGTATGCTCACCATGAAAGAAGATGCTATTATAAAGTCATCTAAGAAACAGATTCCATTTAGAGAAGTAAATACATTAGGCGGGATATTGCTAGATGGAGAAGATGAAGTTGAAATATAAATAAAATATGATTAAAGAAGGTAAAGAATTAATACTCTTAGTTGATGACGACAAATTTCTTCTTGATATGTATAGTGTTAAGTTTCGTGAGAGCGGTAAGGAAGTAGAAGTTTGTTTAGGTGGTAAAAGCGCTCTTGATTACCTACGTGGTGGTTTTAAGGCTTCTGTTATTGTGATTGATATTGTTATGCCTAATATAGACGGACTAACGTTACTTGAGGCAATTAAGAAAGAAAAATTAGGAGGTAACCCAACTGTTATAATACTTTCAAACCAAGGTGAACAAGAAGATATAGATAAGGCAATGAAGCTTGGAGCAGATGGATATATTATAAAAGCAAGTGCGATTCCATCAGAAGTTCTTGGACGTGTTGATGAGATTGTTAAAAATAAAAAACATAAATGATTTTTAGGGTTTTATTAGATGTCACAGTCATACAACAATGATATAATCAGATAAAATATGCATAAAAGTCGAACTAAAATTTACAAGGTATTAATTAAACAGAAAGCGAAAATCGCGACCTGAACCTAATGAGATGGATTATCTAACTAAAATAAAAGAACTTATTGATATCCTTATAAAAGAAGGGGGATCTGATTTGCATATATCTAAAGGAAATCATCCAGTAATTCGTGTAGCAGGATCACTCGTACCACTTAGTAGTAAAGAAGTTCTTACCGCAGAGGATTCTCTAGGTCTTATATCTGCTCTTTTAAATGAGGAGCAGAAAATTTTGTTTGAGGAGAATCAGGAAATAGATTTTTCATACGAATATAAAAATGTACGTCTTCGTGGAAACGGATTCTTTCAACGAGGTTCTGTAAGTATTGCGCTCAGACTTATTCCAAAACAAATTAGAACACTAGAAGAGTTGGGTCTACCACCAAAACTTGCAGATTTTGCGTCGCAGAAGCAAGGTTTTTTCTTGGTAGTTGGTCCAGTTGGACAAGGTAAATCAACAACACTTGCTTCTTTGATTGAGATGATTAACGTTGAACGCGCTGAACATATTATAACCATAGAAGACCCAGTTGAATATGTATTTGAACAAAAAAAATCAATGATTGACCAACGTGAAGTCCGTATTGACACAAAAGATTTTGCAACTGCACTGCGTTCAGTATTTAGGCAAGATGTTGACGTTATTATGATTGGCGAAATGCGAGGTCCTAAAACAATGTCAGCAGCAGTTACAGCGGCGGAGACTGGTCATTTGGTGTTTTCAACACTTCATACAAATAATGCGGCACAAACTATTGATAGGATTATTGATACGTTCCCATCTGGACAACAAGACCAAATTCGCATCCAGCTTTCAGTTAGTTTAACTGGTATCTTCTCACAACGTCTTATACCGCGAATTTCGGGGGATTTAATTCCTGCGTATGAGCTTCTTGTAAACAACAAGGCTGTAGCAAATCTGATACGAGAAAAACGTACGCATGAGATTAATACGGTCATTGAGACGGGTTCTGGAGAAGGTATGGTTGATATGAATAGATCTCTCGCAGAGCTTGTGCGAAGGGGAGAAATTACAGTAGAGGATGCACACGCACACTCCCTCAATCCACAAATATTAGAGAAATACCTATAAATCTATGTTATTTAATTACGAAGTTATTGACAATAATGGAAGCACTTCATCGGGAAGTATTGATGCAATTAATATTGATGTTGCGATAGGTTCTTTACAACGACGTGGGCTTACTATTTCTTCAATCAAACCTGCTGGGGTGGAGACAAATATATTTAAAAAAGAGATTAACATCTTTGAACCAATTTCAAATAAAGATGTTGTTATCCTGTCTCGTCAGATTGCGACGCTTTTTGAGGCGCAAGTCTCCGCACTTAAAGTCTTTAGACTTCTTTCAGAAGAGTCAATCAATCCACATTTAGGAAAGAAATTAGCGGAAGTTGCTGATGACCTTCAGGGCGGAAGTACGATTTCTAACGCGCTTTCAAAACATCCAAAAGTATTTTCTCTATTTTATATTGGTATGATACGCGCTGGTGAGGAATCAGGACAACTTGATAAGACATTTCTATATCTTGCGGACTATCTTGACAGAACATATGAGGTTGGAATGAAAGCTAGAAATGCTCTGATTTATCCCGCATTTGTTGTTTCTACATTTATAGTAGTGATGATTTTAATGCTTACGATGGTAATACCGCGGTTGAGTTCTATTTTACTTGAATCAGGACAAGACGTTCCAGTCTACACTAAGATAGTAATATCATTAAGTAATTTTTTAATTAATTACGGCGTGTTCACACTTATACTTCTTGTCGTCGGAGGTTTCTTTTTTTGGAGGTTTCTTAAGACAGAAAAGGGAAGACTATCAGTTTCGGAATTGCAACTTTCATTTCCGTATGTTGGTGATTTATATCGTAAACTGTACCTTTCTAGATTGGCCGACAACTTAAGCACAATGCTCGCAAGTGGAATCCAGATGGTTAGGGCTGTTGAGATTACGTCTACCATAGTAGGGAATCCTTTATATGAAGAGCTCTTGAAAGAGGTTGTAGAGAAAGTTAAAGGTGGTACGCAATTATCAGAGGCACTTAGTGAATATAAAGAATTCCCTGGTATCTTAGTGCAGATGATAAAAGTTGGTGAAGAGACAGGTAAATTGGGGGATATACTTGAAACGCTTGCTAAATTTTACCGTCGTGAAGTTAATGGTGCAGTGGACACCCTTGTTGGTCTAATTGAACCAATTATGATTGTATTTCTTGGTTTGGGCGTTGGATTCCTTCTTGCATCTGTTTTGATACCAATTTATGATATTTCTGCTAGTATTTAATTAGTTATCCACACAATGAACCCTGTATATCGGCAATTAACCAATTATAATAAAGATTAACAGCGTTCTGGTTGTAGATTAGCAACATCGTCGCTATATTATTAAAAGAATTTATATATGAATTATAAAAACAAACAAGGATTTACTTTAATTGAACTTCTAGTTGTGATTGCTATTATTGGTATTCTTTCATCTGTGGTACTCGCGTCTCTTAACAGTGCACGACTAAAGGCACGAGATGCTAGGAGAATTTCTGATATAAAACAAATCCAATTGGCTCTTGAGTTATACTTTGACTCAAACGCAAATTACCCAACTTCAACAGCGGGTCTTGTTCCAACCTACATTGCGGCAAATCCTAAAGACCCAACAACTAAAGCTATTTATACATATTCAGCTCTTGGTTCAGGTTCTACGTGTTCAAGTTACCATCTAGCAGCTACACTTGAGAATACAACCCATTCAGCACTTAGTTCAGACGTTGATGCTCTTGACGCTACTAAATCAGTGGGGGTATGTACAAATGGTGGAACAGCATTTGATGGAACTGGCCCATTATACGATGTAAAGCCGTAAAGTATTTCTCAATTTAGAATCTCTTTAAAACAGCCCCGTTTTATCGGAGCTGTTTTATTTACATAATAATTCATCCCACTAATGGACTTCACCAAAATTCACTACACAGGTATACTTAATGCAATGGAAATTAGTCTGGAAATTATATTAGGTTTTTTCTTTTTTATTTTAGGGACACTCATAGGTAGTTTTCTAAATGTTGTCATACTTAGACACAATACTGGAAGGAGTATCAATGGGAGATCTAGATGTCAGTCTTGTGGCAGGATACTTAATTCAATTGACCTTATCCCTATATTTTCGTTTTTAACTCAAAATGGAGTATGTAGAGTGTGTAAAAGCAAAATATCAGTACAGTATCCTATTGTAGAGTTTATTACTGGAGCACTGTTTTTACTTATATTCCTTAGTCGTGCATCAATCTTAGAAGCAGTTTTAGATATTATTATTACATCTCTTTTGATAGTTATTACTGTTTATGATTTCAAGCATGGTATCATACCGAATACTTTTGTGTATGCATTTATAGGTATTTCTTTCTTTACTTTATTTTTCAATTTTAATACACTTTCTTATACTAACCCGTCTTTATTAACGCTTCTGGCTGGTCCAATCTTAGCACTTCCAATATGGTTCTTATGGCAAGTGTCTGGTGGTAAGTGGATTGGTCTTGGGGATGCAAAACTCTTTTTAGGAGTTGGGTGGTTTGTTGGGCTGTTTGCAGGAATAACAGTGTTTGTCTTATCTTTCTGGATTGGGGCATCTGTCAGCCTTCTTCTTATATTTTTAGGTTGGTTAACGCGTATAAAAAAATTGAATTTAGCTGTAAAAAACCTTACAATTAAAGATGAAGTACCATTTGCGCCGTTTATAATACTTAGTTTCTTTGTTGTATATTTTTTTGAATTTAACCTAATTTCTCTAATAGCGCCATAAATGAACATATATAAATATTTATCTAAAAAGAAGAGTTCGGGAAAAGGGTTTACAATGATTGAACTGGTAGTTTCTGCTGGTATTTTAGTTGTGATTACGTTAGTAGTCTTAGTAAAACAGTCTGCTTTTGGAGGAAACGTATTAGTTGGTGCTTTGGCGTACGATGTTGGCTTATCAATCAGACAGGCACAGGTATTTGGACTTAGTGTGCGTGAGTTTGGAGCAGGAACTGGTATGTTCAATATTGGGTATGGAGTGCATTTTGATATTGATAATCCTACAAGTTATCAATTATTTGTAGACATGGATAAAAATAAGACATTTAATACTAACGATGGAACTAAAGAGGTGTTTTCAATTAGCAGAGGCTTTTCTATTGCGCAAATATGTGGAACGACAGTTGCTTCAGTTGAGTTATGTAGTAATACAGGGAATATTACTACACTTGATATTACATTTATCCGTCCTGACCCAGATGCATTTATACGAATTGATGGTAATGCGACTACAGTGTATAAAAGCGCGCGTATTGTTGTCCAATCTCCACAAGGGAAAAAACGCGAAGTGACGGTAGAATCAACGGGACAAATTTCCATTTCACAGACTCAAATATAAATATGATATTACATTCATCAAAAAAAGGATTCTCTCTTATAGAAATCATGGTGGCAGTCTCTCTATTTGCGGTTGTTATGACTATTAGTGTTGGGTCTCTTCTCTCTCTTATTGATGCTAATAGGAAAGCGCAAGCACTTAACTCTGTTATAAATAATCTCAATTTTGCATTAGAAAATATGTCTAGAAATATACGAGTTGGAGACGTATACCACTGTAGTACTTCAACATCTGTTCCTTCTAATATAAACACACCAAAAGATTGCTCGAGCGGTGGAGCACTTTTTGCATTTGAAGGCAATAAGGGTGACCCTACAGACTCAACAGACCAAATAATTTATAGGTTTATTAATTCTCGTATTGAAAAGTCTATTGATGGTGGGGCTACATTTATAGCAATTACTGCTCCTGAGGTTACAATCAATGAAATGAAATTCTATACAGTTGGAACCACCCGTGGAGATTCATTACAGCCACGTGTTGTTATGACAGTACAAGGGACTGCTGGTATAAGTGCAAAATCACAAACCAGCTTTAATTTACAAACTACAGTCTCTCAGCGTGTATTAGATTTATAATTATATTTATGAAGAACTTAAAACTTAAAATCTATAATATAAAAACAAGTAAGGGTTTTACACTCATAGAGACTCTTGTTGCGATATCTATTCTACTTCTTTCAATAAGCGCACCGCTTACTATTGCATCAAAAGGTCTTGCTAGTTCGTATTATGCGCGCGAACAGATTACTGCATTTTATTTGGCACAGGATGCTGTTGAATATATTCGCAACACTCGTGATAATAATTTTCTTTCAGGAGCAAATTGGTTAAACGGGTTTCCTGACACAAATGGGGCGTTGTTTACAGTTGATACAACCAATGGAACAATGGCTCTTTGCCCTTCAGGTGGGTGTGTTGCTCTTGGTTACAACTCTTCAACAGGTTTCTATAAATACAATGACCCGAATGCAAAGGTTAGTGTGTTTACTAGGTCAATCTCAATAAAGACAATAAACACTAATGAAGCATTGGTTTCTGTTAAAATTTCTTGGACAGCGGGTAAACTTAGCCGTACCTTTAGTGTTAAAGAGAATATATTAAATTGGCAATAGGTAAAGTATAAAATTGATAATTATATTTATGAGATTAAATGATAAGAACTACATACTGAAGAAAGAAAGAGGATTCACTTTATTGTTGGCGGTACTTGTGTCTGGGGTACTTTTAGCAATAGGTCTTGCAATCTTTAATATAACCATTAAAGAACTCCTTTTGTCTTCCTCTGGGCGTGATTCTCAATTTGCGTTCTATGCTGCTGATTCAGGAACAGAATGCGCATTATATTGGGACCAAAAAGGAGGTGGATTTTCCACTTCAACACCAGGGACGATTAGTTGTAATGGTTCTAGTATTACAAACGTTGGCGGCGTTGGGTATGATACTGCAATGACATTTCAGTTTGAGGTTGACGGATTTTGCTCAATTGTTTCAGTTATAAAAAGCCAAACACACCCGCGTACAAAAATTGAATCAAAGGGGTATAATACGACGTGTGATAACACGATTAACCCAAGACGCATTGAGCGTGCTATTAGGGTGACGTATTAAATATAATGATACCGATAGATGTCAAAAAAAAAATCACAACACTTCGTGATGAGATAATTCGTCATCAGGAGCTTTATCATAAAAAAGACGATTCTGAAATATCTGATGAGGCGTATGATTCTTTAGTGCGGACATTATCTGAATATGAAGAAAAATATCCAGAACTTAAATCAGAAAGTCCACTTGAGAGAATTGGAGGTGAGCCAATAGAAGCTTTTAAGAAAGTAAAACATAAGATTCGTCAGTGGTCTTTTGATAATGTCTTTTCCTTAGAAGAATTATATGCGTGGGAGAAACGTATTACACGATACTTGGAGAAGGAGATTAAGATTAAAAATAAGATTGTATATATCGCCGAGCATAAGATTGATGGATTGAAAATTATTCTTGAATATAAAAATGGAGAACTGGTTCTAGGTGCTACTCGTGGTAACGGGGAAATTGGAGAAGATGTTACTCACAACATAAAGACAATAAAAAGTATTCCTCTTAAATTAAGAAGACCTGTATCATTAGTTGTAGTAGGAGAGGCTTGGATTTCACATAAGGAATTTCAACGAATTAATAAAAAAAGAGAAAAAGAGCTTATGCCGCTTTTTGCTAACTCTCGTAATGCTGCCGCGGGTTCGTTGCGTCAGCTTGACCCAAAGGTTGCAGCAAAACGTAATCTTGATTCATTTTTCTACGACATTGATTTTATTGAAGGAAATATTAGAAAACCAAAAACGCAAATAGAAGAATTAGAACTATTAAAAGAGCTCGGATTCAATACAAATCCGCATTATAGAAAATTTGGAGACATTGAAGAAATATATACTTATTATAAAAAATGGACCAAAGGAAAGAATAAACTACAGTATGATGTTGATGGTGTTGCCATTAAAGTAGACGATATATCTCTTCAAAGAACTCTTGGGTATACTGCTAAAGCTCCACGGTTTGCGATTGCATTTAAATTTCCTGCTGAGCAAGTGACTACTACAATAGAGGACATAGTACTACAGGTAGGAAGAACAGGAGTCTTGACTCCTGTGGCGCACTTGAGACCTGTTCGTGTGGCAGGTTCTGTAGTATCTAGGGCCACTCTTCATAATGAGGATGAAATTAAGAGGCTTGGCGTGCGTATAGGAGACTCGGTTATAATACAGAAAGCTGGAGATGTGATCCCTGACATTGTCTCAGTCCTTACGCAATTACGCACCGGTAAAGAAAAAAAATTTATATTTCCAACTCATGTTCCATTATGCGGAGGGGATGGTCGCATAGAGCGTATTCCCGGGAAAGCGGCTCATCGTTGTGTAGATAGAGATTCGTTTGAATTGCAGAAACAGAAATTCTATTATTTTGTATCAAAAAAAGCTTTTAATATTGAAGGTCTTGGTCCGCAGATTATTGATAGGTTTCTTGAAGAGGGACTTGTCACTTCTTATGATGACATTTTTACATTAGAAGAGGGAGACATCAGCGCACTTTCTGGTTTTAAGGAAAAATCGGCAAGAAATCTAATTAAAGAGATAAGGAAAGCAAAAAATGTCTCACTCTCACGACTTTTAATATCGCTTTCAATAGATCAGGTTGGAGAAGAAACAGCACATGACCTTGCTGAACATTTTTCTTCTATTTTACACATTCAGAGTGCTTCTTTAGAGGAATTGGAAAGTATATCAGGAGTTGGGACTGTTGTGGCAGAGTCAATTCATTCGTGGTTTAGAGATATTGATAATAAAAATATGTTAGAGCGTCTACTTAATCGTATAATTATAAAAAAGGATGCTAAGAAAAAGAGAAAGGATTTTTTAGGAAAGGTTTTTGTACTTACCGGGTCATTACAAAACCTTACGCGAGATGAAGTTAAGGAGAGAATTAGATTGCTAGGAGGATCAATTTCAAGCTCAGTATCAAGTAGGACGGATTATGTGGTGGTTGGAAGGGACCCAGGTACTAAATACGACAATGCAAAGAAGCTCAATATAAAAATACTATCGGAGGAAGAATTTATTGCGTTTATGAATACATAAATGTATGCTTTGCATACATAGACATAATTAGGATTTATTTATGAAGGATGAAACAAATATTGAAAAACTAGCAACACTTAGTCGCCTCTATATCTCATTGGAGGAGCAGAAATCACTTAAGTCTGACATAGACTCAATTCTTTCATATATCAAGCAAATACAGGATATATCAGCGGATGAGACACTTGAAACGAGTCCTAAGGTGGGTAATCTTTATAATGTAATGCGTGAAGATACTGAACCACATGAAACTGGAATATATACAGAAGGACTTTTAAATGAAGCACCTTTAGTTAAGAATAATTATATTGAGGTAAAGAAAATAATTGACCAAGACAATCAAAGAGATAAATAGATTCTTTTATGAATATTAATAACCTTACAATATTACAAGCAAGGCGTGACCTTGATGAAAAAAAATACTCCGCTGTGGAACTCGCTAGAGAGTATCTTTCTAATATAAAAAAGAACGAGGATCTTAATATGTATATTGAGGTATTTTCTGATGTAGAAGAGCAGGCAAAAAAAGCGGATAAGATTATTGAATCTGGGAAACAGGAGATATTATGTGGTATCCCAGTCAGTGTTAAGGATAATATACTCATACATGGACGGCGAACAAGTGCGGCATCAAAGATTCTTGAGGGATACAACGCTGTGTATGACGCAACAGTTATAAAAAAGATAAAAGAAAAAGGAGGAGTGTTGCTAGGACATACAAATATGGATGAATTTGCTATGGGTTCTTCAACTGAAAACTCGGCGTTTGGTGTTGTCAAAAATCCACATGATAAGACTCGTGTTTCAGGAGGTTCCTCAGGTGGTTCAGTAGCAACTATTGCATCTCACAGCGCGCTTGTGTCACTTGGTTCTGACACAGGTGGTTCTATTCGTCAGCCGGCAAGTTTCTGCGGTGTTGTTGGACTTAAACCAACATATGGAACTGTTTCCAGGTACGGACTAATTGCGATGGGTTCTTCACTTGATCAAATTGGACCAATATCAAACACTGTTGGAGATACAGAAATCATGTTTAATACAATTAAAGGACACGATACATCTGATAGTACATCTCTCCCAGAATCACTTGTAAATGATTCTTATAAAGAAAATAAAAACAAAGTAAAACGTATTGGTGTAGCTAGAGATATGCTTCAGGAAGGAGTAGATAAAGATGTGCTATTAAACTTTGAGGCGATACTTAAAGCGCTTAAAGATAAGGGATATGAAATTGTAGATATTGAACTTCCGTATGCAAAATATGCACTTGCTGTGTATTACATTATTATGCCAGCTGAAGTATCAACTAATCTTACTAGGTTTGATGGTGTGCGATATGGTCTTCATATTGACGGGGATAGTGTAGATGACGAATATTCTCGTACTAGAAGTAATGGTTTCGGGCCAGAGGTGCGCAGACGGATTTTACTTGGTACGCATATATTATCAGCTGGTTATTATGACGCATATTACACTAAAGCGCAGACTGCAAGGCAATTAATTACAGATGACTACAAAAAAGTCTTTGAATCTGTTGATATAATAGCTACTCCAACAAGCCCTACACCAGCATTCAAGATAGGGGAAATTGAGGACCCGATATCAATGTACCTCTCCGATATTTTTACAGTTACTGCTAATCTGACAGGTATGCCAGCTCTTTCTGTGCCATCTGGTTTTGTAGATAGGAATGATAAAAAGTTGCCTGTTGGTTTCCATATTGTTGCGCCACATTTTCATGAAGAAGTGTTGTTTGGTGTGGGTTATGATATTGAGTCAGCTTTATAAGTAGTGTGTAAATGTTACAATTATAAAAATGGATTTCACATATCTCAACATTGAGTATCTATTTCTTTTAATTTACCGTTTTATAACGGGGCAGGGAAATGTAAGTATTGATTCGTTTTTATCATCAAGAGAGTTTGTTTTGTTTCTAGATGGATTTAAAGTCGTTTCAACAATAGTTTCACTTCTTCTATTAACTGGGATTATATATTCTTATATTAGACTCTCCCAAATTAGAAAAGAAGAATCGGAAGAACTTAACGAGATGACAGATGCTTCTTCTGGAGGTGAAGTAGTAGAAATTCATCGCGACAAGAGATGGGACGAAGTGCTTTCATATGTTAATTCGGATTCTCCTAATGATTGGCGTCAGGCTATTATAGAAGCTGACACTATCCTTGAAGATATTGTATTTCGCGCGGGTTATCCAGGTGAGACTCTTGGAGAGAAAATGCGAGGAATTGAAAGAAGTGATTTTAATACAATTAACGAAGCGTGGGAGGCTCATAAAGTTCGTAATCGGATTGCACATGATGGTTCTAGATTTCAGTTATCAAAACGTGAAGCACTTCGTATTGTAGATTTATATAAGAAAGTATTTGAGGAGTTTTATTACATCTAAGTATATTTAGAAGATAAGTAGCTGATTTACAAACACTGTTCTACTTGTTATACTTGTTGTTATAAGCGCTTTTGAGGCGTTTTTTATATAGATATCGCGGGGTGGAGGAGCGATATCCCGTGCGCGGGACTTATAAGTTATGAAATGTGTTCTTTACGTCTTATACTCTAAAAAATGTGATAAATATTACATTGGCCATACTAACAACATAGAGAGACGATTGTGTGAACATAATGATGTTAATCATAAAGGTTGGACAAGATATCATCAGCCGTGGAGTTTGGTGTATACTGAGAAGTCTATAGATAGAAGTGATGCAATGAGAAAAGAGAAATATTTAAAGTCACTGAAAAGTAGAAAAAGAATAGAGAAATATATCGCGGGGTGGAGGAGCGGTACCTCGAGAGGCTCATAACCTCTAGACGCTGGTTCGAGTCCAGCCCCCGCAACAAAGTAATAAAAATGTAATATAAAATAACACTCCTTAAAAAGAGTGTTGTTTTGTATTACATTGTTAATGTGTGAATACACGGATTTGCTTTACGAAGTGTGCACAGGCACACTTCTGAGCTGTCTCGATCATACTTCGCTTTATTGAGCCACCTCGCAGGATTGAACTGCGGACCTTTGCGTTACGAGTGCAATGCTCTACCAACTGAGCTAAGGTGGCGTAGTGTTTGAGCCCAGAAGCGGGCTTGGCGTCAAGTTGCTAAATTCATTCTTCGTCTTTCAGACTCGAATTCATTAAGCACTTCCTACCCGGACTCAGCCCTCTCTCGTGCTTCGGCACGCGGGCTTCCGTCTTTCAATCCCACTTCTGTGTCCGCGCTTTGCTTGGAGCCCAGAAGCGGGCTTGAACCGCTGACCTCTCCCTTACCATGGGAGTGCTCTACCAGCTGAGCTATCTGGGCGACACATATCAAGATACACTAAAATATATAAAAAATAAACGGCTTGAGTACTCAAGCCGTTTATTTTTTTTGTGTATATTGCGCGAGTGAAGGGACTTGAACCCTCGACCTTCCGCGTGACAGGCGGACGCTCTAACCAGCTGAGCTACACCCGCAATGATACAGATTCTACCAAAAAATTTTAAATCTGTCCCAATTTTCAATTAGAAGATTTGCTTTCTCCGTCTAACAAGTGTCGACGAGAGGATTTGAACATTACATGTTGTCGATATTTTTACTCGTTTCACTCGCAAAATATCTGGCAACCTTTTCAAATCCTCACGCGAGCAAAGAAATTTGCTCGCTCCGCAACACTTTGTGTCGACGGGAGGATTTGAACCTCCGACCTCAGCTTTATGAGTGCTGTGCTCTAACCAACTGAGCTACGCCGACATAAGTAATTCTAACTAAAAAAGCTCTTATGAGCTAACACATAAAATACCATAAAACATAGAATACTGCACCAAGTAAATAGAATTATGGTCAACAACAAGCAGTACTCATTAAGTGTTATAATACCAAATAATATGTCTGATAAAGAAGATATCCAAGATAAAAGAAAAAATAAAATAAAAGAGCTTGAAGAAAAAATAACTTCACCTTTATTTTGGCAAGATAAAAATAAAGCACAGGCAATCATTAAAGAACTCCAATGTCTTAAATCAGAAGCAGAAGGAGGAGGTAAATACGATAGTAGTAATGCAGTAGCTACTATTTTCTCTGGAGCTGGAGGAGATGATGCTGAGGATTTTTCTGCAATTTTATTACGAATGTACCAGAGATATATAGAAAAAAGAGGATGGGAGTGGAGAGTCCTTCATAAAAACATGAACGATCACGGAGGATATCGTAATATCTCATTTGAAGTCATTGGCAAGAATGTGTATGGCACACTCAAGAATGAATCAGGTGTACACCGTCTTGTACGCCTTTCTCCATTTAACGAGAAAAGTAAGCGTCACACCTCCTTTTCAATGGTTGAAGTCGTGCCGATTCTTCCTAAGATAAACGATATAGAATTTAAGGATGACGAAATAGACGTTCAGTTTGCAAAATCAAGCGGACCAGGTGGACAGAATGTAAACAAGCGAGAGACGGCGGTACGTATTGTACATATTCCGACTAATCTTTCAGTTCATGTAGAATCAGAACGCTCACAAGCGCAAAACAAAGAACGTGCTATTGAGGTTCTTAAAGGAAAGGTTTTTCATAAACAAGAAGAAGACCGCAAAAAAGAATCTAGTGGACTTTCGGTGTCAAAGACTACAGAGGTAGAATGGGGAAGCCAGATACGTTCATATGTACTGCATCCATATCAAATGGTAAAAGACCACAGAACCAATGTTGAAGTACGAGACACGGAAGCTATTTTTGATGGAGACATAGAAGTGTTTATAGACGCCGAGCAACATATGGAGTAAAATTTAGGAAAATAAGGAGCGAGCAGAGCGAGCGACTATATTTTTCTTAACCCGCCTAAATTTTCGGAACTTACAATATGCAAGCACACCATACAAATAAAAACTCAATACAAAAATCTCATACAGCTTGTTTTGTATTGTCGAAAACTTTGGCGGGTCTAAGACTTATTAATTCACTTCATTCATAATTAACTCTAAGATATGATTTATTTTGATAATGTATCAAAAATTTATAATGGGAATGAACCAGCGCTTCAGGACATAACACTTTCCGTTGAGCAAAGTGAATTTGTGTCAATTGTGGGACACTCTGGAGCAGGTAAGACAACATTACTTAAGATGCTTTTAGTAGAGGACAGTCCAACAAGTGGGTCTATCTTTTTTGAATCTGCAAACATACACAATCTAAGTCGTGAAGAACTTAATAAATTAAGAAGACGTATTGGTATGGTGTTTCAAGATTTTCGTCTTATTTCAAACAAGACAGCATACGAAAATATTGCGTTTGCAATGGAGGCTGCTGGTCGTTCTGAAGAAGAAATTTCGACAGACGTTCCGTATGTTCTTGATTTGGTTGATTTGGGTGATAAAATCTGGAATTTCCCGCGGGAACTGTCTGGTGGAGAACAACAACGTGTTGCGATTGCGCGAGCTATTGTAAATCAACCAGATGTTGTAATTGCTGACGAGCCAACAGGAAATCTAGACCCAGTAAGTACGTTTGATATAGTACAGATTCTAAAGAAGATTAATGACCTTGGTACCACGGTACTTTTGGCTACACACAATAAAGGAGTTATTGACTCTCTTGGACGAAGGGTTATCACAATGGATGGTGGAAGGATTATACGAGACGATAAAACAGGGCAATATGCCCTTTAGTTGTACCTTTATTGGTAGCGTATATTAATTATATAACCTGTAGATAAGTACGATATATAAATAGGGTATAATACAAAGATATGTGGTGGACGAACGTAAAACGAATTATTAAATATGGTTCAGTAGGATTTATCCGAAACAGTTTTGTCTCCCTCTCTACAATTTTAGTAATGACCGTTACATTATTTGTAATCGGTTCTCTTATATTCATAGGCGCAGTACTTAACAACACTCTCAATCAAGTACGTAACAAAGTAGACATTAATGTATATTTTGTAACTACTGCTAATGAAGGAAACATCCTTTCACTTAAGAAATCAATAGAAGCACTTGCTGAAGTTAGTTCAGTTGAATATGTTTCCCGCGAACAAGCTCTTTCTGAATTCAGGAAACGACATGCAAACGACCAATTGACTCTTCAGGCACTTGATGAACTTAATGAAAATCCGCTTGGAGCGAGTTTAAGCATACGAGCGAAAGAGACATCCCAATACGAAGGTATCGCAACATTTCTTGAGAATGATGTTGCTGTCTCTGCGGGTAAAGAGCCAATTATTGAGAAGATTAATTTCTTCCAAAATAAAGTTGCGATTGATAGGTTAACGCGTATTATTGATTCTTCAAAAAAGTTTGGAATTGCGATTATTATATTCCTTTTGGTTTCATCAATAATGATTACATTTAATACAATTAGGTTGGCAATTTATACTTCGAGAGATGAAATCTCAGTCATGAAACTTGTAGGAGCAGGAAATTCATATGTCCGTGGTCCATTTGTGTTTGAGGGAGTTCTTTATGGTGTGGTTGCTGGTGTAATTACGTTAATTTTATTTTATCCTTTGACTCTTTGGCTTGGTCCTGTCACTGAAGGATTCTTTAACGATATAAATATATTCCAATATTATCTTGATAACTTTGGACAGATATTCTTAATTATAATGGGCACTGGAATACTACTCGGAGCAACTTCAAGTTATTTAGCGGTACGAAGGTATCTGAAAGTGTAATGAACTGTATATGATGAAAAAGAAAGACCATAAATGCATATTTGTTATAGGAGGAGTAATGTCTGGAGTTGGGAAAGGTATAGCGGTTTCTTCAATAGGTAAGATTCTTCAGTCAAAAGGGCTTAATGTAAATCTTGTAAAGGTTGACCCATATCTTAATGTAGACGCAGGCACAATGAATCCAACTGAACACGGTGAAACATTTGTTCTAAGGAGCGGTCTTGAAACTGACCAAGATATGGGTAATTATGAACGTTTTTTAGGGAAAGATATTGGAGAGGAAAATTACATTACGAGCGGGATGGTATATCAGCATGTAATAGAGAAAGAAAGAAACCTTGGTTATGGAGGGAAGTGCGTTGAGGCGGTTCCACATATTCGCGATGAGATAATTCGCCGTGTTGAACAAGCTGCTGATGTAAACGGTTCACAGATTTCAGTCATTGAGATAGGTGGTACAGTAGGAGATTTTCAGAATGCGCTGTTTATTGAAGCAGCTCGTGTAATGCATATGGCAAACCCTAAAAATGTAATGTTTATCATGGTTACATACCTCCCGATTCCGGGGAAGATTGGAGAGATGAAAACAAAACCTACTCAGAATGCAATTCGCCAGCTTAATTCATACGGAGTGCAACCAGATGTAATTATAGCTAGAAGTGAAGTTCCTCTGGATAAGAAGCGTAAAGAGAAAATCGCAGTATCGTGTAGTGTCAGAAGTGAAGATGTTATATCGGCTCCTGATATTGATAGTATTTATGAGGTCCCGGTCAATTTTGAGCGCGACCATTTAGGAGATATTGTTCTTTCAAAACTTGATTTGAATAAAAAAACCAAAAGAACAAACTTTACTCAATGGAAAAATCTTGTTAAGCGCATAAAAAAACAAAAGAAAACAGTTAAGATAGCAATCGTTGGAAAATATTTCGGTACTGGAGATTTTACACTGTCTGACGCGTATCTCTCTGTTATTGAAGCAATTAAGTTCTCAGCATATAAACTTGGAGTTGAACCGGAGATACACTGGCTTAACTCAATAGACTTTGAAAATAAACGAAAACTCAATGCACTTAAAAAATTTCAAGGCATTATCGTGCCTGGTGGGTTTGGAGAGACTGGTATAGCGGGAAAACTTGCTGTTATTGAATATGCTCGGGAAAATAAGATTCCATATTTTGGACTCTGTTATGGTATGCAATTGATGGTTATTGAATATGCGCGCAACGTGCTGGGAATCAAGAAGGCAAACACAGTAGAGATTGACCCTAAAGGGGAAGACCCGATTATTGGTCTTATGCCTGAGCAAAAGAAGAAGTTGGAAAAGTTAGAGTACGGGGCAAGTATGCGACTCGGCGCGTTCCCAGCATATTTAGAGAGAGGAACTTTAGCGCGTAAGCTTTATGGAAAGGAAATTGTTGAAGAAAGGCATCGTCATAGATACGAGGTAAATCCAGAATATATTGAGAGACTTTCTTCAGAGGACTTGGTATTTTCTGGAGTGTCTCCAGACAAAAGATTAATGGAGATTGCAGAACTCCCAGAAAAGAAGCATCCTTTTTTTCTTGGAACACAGTTTCACCCAGAGTTTCAGGCTCGTCCACTTAGCCCCCATCCGTTGTTTACTGGGTTTATAAAAGCAGCAATGAAGCGTCGCAAGTCGTATAAATAAAAATAGTGTTATACTCTAATATATTAAATTTAATTTAAACATATATGCATCAAGGAAATTGGAAATGTGGAGGTTGTGGGGCGGCTATTACAGAGCTTCCGTTTGAACCACGTGGGGAAGCGGGGCTAATGTGTAAGACATGTTTTGCTAAAAGTAGAGGTGACGCAGGTCCTTCTAGTGGCGGTAATGGAGGCAGTACAGAGAAAGTAAAACATAAAGGTGACTGGAAGTGTAGTGGATGCAGTAAAGCGATTACAGAATTACCATTTAAACCACGAGACACAAGTAATTTGCTTTGTATTGATTGTTTTAAACAGAGCAGAAACGTGTAGCTTATTCAAGAGTAAGCGAATCTATGGTAAAGTAAAAGTGCGCTTATGTAGCGCGTTTTATTTTGCCGAGTCATCTAGTGGTAGGATGCGGGTTTCTGGTACCCGTCACCGGGGTTCGAATCCCTGCTCGGCAGCAAAAAAGTCTGGGCGTAATTATTACGCACGAGATGTATTAAAAAAATTTAAGTCATGCAAAATACTGGGAAACTATATACAAAATTTGATGAAGTGATACGTGCAGCGGGTGGTTCTGATGTGTGGGGTTCTATACTTGTTGGTCATAATAATGAAATCATTTTTGTAAAAGGATATGGGAAGTGTAACTATGCATCAAAAGACTGTGACCCTCTAACTTTGTATGAACTTGCTTCTTTGAGTAAGAATTTCACCGCTGCAGCAATCTTACATCTTCAACAAAATAAAAAACTAAAAATTTCTGACGGCGTTACTTCATTTTTTGAGAATATATCTCAAGATAAGAATTCTATTACTCTGCACCACCTTCTTACTCACACTGCTGGCCTCTCTAAAGAAATTGGAGTTCCTTATACTTCACGAATTGAGCGCAAATCGTATGTGAGAAAAATGTTGCAAGAACCACTTGTTGCGGCACACGGTACACAACACGGATATTCTAATGTTGGATATGCATTGTTAGCCGCGGTAGTTGAACAAGTAACAGATGGAACGTTTCAGAAATATCTTAAGCAAAACATATTTACATCGGCAGGCATGAATGACACAGGTTTTATTGGTGATCGCGAGCTTATAAAAAGTAATCATGTATCAAAACGATTAACCGATGATTCAAAAGAATGGACAGCCGCCGATTGGCATTACTATGGTTGGGGATACAAGGGTATGGGCGGAGTAGTATCAACAGTACTTGATTTGTGGTGTTGGAGCCAAGTATTGCGAGGAGATACAATTCTCAATGAGGAAATGAAAAAGATTTTATTTACACCACTTCTTGAGGATGAGGCGTGTGGATGGAGCATCAAATCCACATCACGGAAAACACGCAGAGCGGAACATTCTGGAGGTGTCGCAGGATACGGAACACATATGGCACATTTTCTTGATGAAAATTCCGTGATAGTAGTTTTATCTAACGATGAAATGAAAGCACAAAAAATATCGCAAAGACTTGAAGATGTTTTATTCAATTATGCTAATTATTGAATAACTAAAAGCCCTCTGAGAGCGTCGAAATGGTAAAATAAAAAATACCAAGAAAGCCTTATGGGGCTTGATGGAGAAATTAACGAGCCCAAGTCCGGCAGCAAAAAAGTCTCAACTTCCTGTGTTAAAATAGTGCAATGAAGCAGGAGCAAGCACTCGACATACTAAAAGCAGGGCGTAATGTGTATCTCACTGGCCCTGCTGGAAGCGGAAAGACTCATACATTACGTGAATACATTTCTTTTTTAAAAGATAGAAAAGTGTCTGTCGGTTTAACCGCATCCACCGGGATTGCGGCGACACATTTTGGTGGTGTTACTATTCATTCATGGTCAGGTATTGGTATAAAAGATTTTTTGTCAGATTCTGATATTGACATATTGGTACAAAAAGAATACTTATGGAAACGGTACAAACGTACAGAGGTGCTTATTATTGATGAAGTATCAATGCTCACTTCATCAATTTTTGATTCTTTGGACAGGCTTGCTCGGACAATGAAGCAAGTTGACGCGCCGTTTGGTGGTATGCAGATAGTACTCTCAGGAGACTTTTTTCAATTGCCACCTGTTATGCGAGGTGCTCAGGAAGTGCAATTTGTACACGAAGCTACTTCGTGGAAAGACGCTGATATACGTGTGTGTTATCTGGAAGAGCAATTTAGACAAAATGATGATGCACTCTTAACCATTTTAAATGAAATTAGAAGCGGAAAAGTGTCAGATGAATCGCGAGACCTTTTGAATCAAAAGATGCAGGATTATGATGAGAATTGTATCCATAACGATATAGTACCGACACGTCTGTATACGCATAACAAAGATGTTGATGTGGTGAACACTGTTGAGTTAGAAAAATTGTCTGGTGACGAGCATGTATATGAGATGGAGTCACGTGGAAAAGCAAGTGTTGTAGCGTCGCTTAAAAAAGGACTTCTTGCTCCTGAAACACTTTATCTTAAGGAAGATGCTGTAGTGATGTTTGTGAAGAATAATTTTGAGGCTGGGTATGTGAACGGTACGCTTGGCACTGTAATTGATTTTAAAGAAGGCTTTCCTGTTGTACAGACTTTTTCTGGAGACAAGATTGTTGTTGAAGCAGCTGATTGGATTATTGAAGAGGGTGAGAAAGTGGTAGCACAAGTATCTCAACTCCCGCTTCGTTTAGCGTGGGCGATTACTGTTCACAAAAGCCAAGGAATGAGTATAGATACCGCTGAAATAGACCTTTCAAAATCTTTTGTATCAGGACAAGGGTACGTTGCATTATCGCGTCTGCGTACTCTTAAAGGATTAGTGCTCCGTGGTATGAACACTAAAGCTCTTGAAGTTAATAAAGATGTACTTTCTTATGATGTTCACTTGCGTAAAGAATCAATTAAGTGGGAAAAGGTGCTTGCTAGATTCTCTCGTAAAGATTTTGAGGAAATGCACAAAGAATTCATAATTCGCTCAGGTGGAGTAGTAGACAAGAAAGAGATCGCAAAAAATATTGCACAAAATGCTGGCAAGAAACAAAAGGGAGTAGAGAAAAAGATCCCGACACATGAAAAGACAGGGGCTTTTGTTCAGGAAGGACTTTCTATTGAAGAAATTGCAAAAAAACGCGGAATGACGCTTGGTACTATTATTTCTCATTTAGAAAAATTAAAGAAATATAATAACAACATCAGCTTAAAGAAATTTAAGCCAAAGACAAAAGACTTAAAGAAGATAACACAAGCGTTCACCAGTTCAGGGGACACAAAACTCTCACCAGTACATAATGCACTAAAAGGAGAATATTCATACGAAGAGCTTCGTTTAGCGCGATTGTTCCTGTAGACTAATAGTATGTATTTTGTCTATATTCTTGAATGTGCCGATACAAGTCTCTACACTGGTATTACAACTGATATTGACCGCAGACTTGCAGAACATAAGTCTGGAAAAGCGAGTCACTACACCGCCGCTCATGGAGCAGTAAAAATAGTGTATGTTGAAAAAACTAAAGACAGAGCATGTGCATTAAGGAGAGAGGTTGAGATTAAAAAACTTTCACGAGAGAAAAAACTTGCTATAGTCCGAGTAGGAACACAACAAAGGTCATGACAGTGTTGAGTATGTAGTGTAAGCTATACACTCATATGTCGAGAAATGCAGGACTTATAACCTTTAATAAGGTTTCATACGAACATACATCTAATAAACCGATTCTTATAGAGTCAAGTTTTACTGTAAGACGAGGTGCAAAGATGACACTTATGGGTCAAAATGGTGCTGGGAAAAGTACTATATTTGGCTTGATTACAGGAGCTCATGAACAAGACAGTGGTGACATTAATGTCTTACCACGGACCAGTATTGCATTGTCACATCAGGTTATTCCACGAGATGAACTAGAACTAACTCTGAGAGATTTCTTTCAAAAACGCTTTAAAGACAAGGTGTATGATATTGATCCGAAAATAGACGAGGTGCTTGAAGTGGTCAATCTTATTCAAGGAAAGAAAGTAGCTAATACTTTCAAAGATCGTATAGTAGGAAGTTTTTCTGGAGGACAACAAGCACGACTACTTCTTGCATCGGCACTTATTCAAAACCCTGATGTACTTCTACTTGATGAGCCAACTAACAATTTAGATACAGAAGGAATAGAACACTTAACCGAATTCCTTAAAGAGTACAGGAAAACTGTTATTGTTATTTCTCATGACTCAGATTTTCTTAATGCGTTTACACACGGGGTACTGTATTTAAATGTACAAATGCACACTGTAGAACAATATGACGGAAACTATAACGATGTGGTCAAAGAAATTACTGTACGAGTAGAAAAAGAAAGGAGAAAAAATGCACAATTGGAGAAAGAAATCCAAGCTAATAAAGATAAAGCAAACTTTTTTGCACACAAGGGTGGTCAAATGCGTATGGTTGCAAAGCGGATGCGTTACAAAGTAGAAGAGCATAAAAAAAATAAAATAGAGGTCCGCCGAGAAGACAGAACAATTCGTTCGTTTACTATTCCAGTTCAAAAAGATATTCCGACAGAGGTACTTACACTTTCCTCATATAAAGTTATTCGTGATCACATTCCGAAAGACATAAAATGCGAAGTAGTCCTTAAGCGTGGTCAACATATGCAGATTGTTGGACCAAATGGTATTGGAAAAACAACATTACTTGAGTCTCTTTCGTCAGGTCATGCTAAAGGTGAGAATGTAGCCAAAGATGTAGTAATTGGGTATTACAGACAAGATTTTTCAAATCTGGATTTCGACCAGACGGTCTTCGAGTGTCTTATGTCCATAATGAGTAAAAAAATAGAAGAAGAAATGCGTTCTACAGCAGCAGGATTTCTAATCAACAGTGAAATTATTAAAACAAAAATAAG
>VAPH01072465.1_pt1 | contig 27019 bp, 20 predicted proteins | sample 3393861 | NCBI WGS metagenome assembly VAPH01 (sample SAMN08290439, study PRJNA428436) | hydrothermal vent metagenome | isolation source: Deep-sea hydrothermal vent chimney | place: Atlantic Ocean: South-mid Altantic Ridge | reverse complement strand
GGTACGTTTTCCAGCCGGCGGGCAAATCAAGGGTGAGATATTTATGTTTAAATTGATTACCGGTACCAGTATCTGCTTGAATATTTACAGATATTGATATCATCAACATAAGAAAAATAACCCGGATGACCTGATTATATGAGAATAGCTTCATTTTTTGCCCCTTTGCGGTGTTGCCAGTGTAAGTAAATAACATATTTCAAGTATGTACGAGGCCAAGCTTGGCGCTTCTGTAAGTACATATAGGTTACTTGGGACAAGAAAATCAGGGGCTTAAAAATATCGGCCTAAAAAGACGGTAAATGCCTGCTTTTTTATTGAGTTTTCCTGTCGAAGGCTTATAATCCCGGCACCTTTTATGGTACTCATAATATGTAAGTGTAGGAAGTGGGCCGAGCGCCCACTTTTGCGTTTTTAACCCCTGCACTGTTTTAAGCGTATAAAGCCTGGCTAGCTGGTGATAATAATGCGTTTTTCCTGTGTAACTGGGCGGTAATAATGATTACGGAAAAACTGGAAACATTGCTGAAACCGTCGATCAACGCCTTGGGTTATGAGTTGGTTGCTATCGAGATGGCTAGTGTAGGCGGCGGCGAAGTACTGAGAATTTATATCGAACAGGATAGCGGTATTACAGTGGATGACTGTGCCCGGGTGAGCCGACAGGTTAGCGCAGTTTTGGAGGTTGAAGATCCGGTATCAGGGGGTTATACCCTGGAGGTTTCGTCCCCGGGGCTTGATCGGCCCCTGGTAAAACCGGCAGATTTTAAACGCTTCGAAGGGGATCAGGTCAAGATTCGAATTTACGAGCCAGTACTGGGGCGGCGAAATTTTACCGGTAAACTGGTCGCGGCCGAAAATGAATTTGTGGTAGTTGAAGTGGATAATGAGCAATATGAATTGCCATATCTGAATATAGACAAGGCAAGACGGGTTCCGGAATTTTCCTGAATACAATCCGGGACGAGGTCTGAGAGGAAGTTATGAGTAATGAAATTCTGACAATCGTGGAGACAGTCTCCCGAGAAAAAAGCATTGCCAAGGAAACGATTTTCGAGGCGCTGGAAGCGGCGTTGGCAACGGCAACCCGTAAAAAACACAGCGGCGATATTGATGCCCGGGTGGCGATTGATCGCGAAACAGGTGAATACGAGACTTTTCGAGTTTGGGCTGTGCTTGAAGATGACGAAGAAATTGAATCCAGTGATCGCCAGATCCATGTCAGTGATGCCCAGCGTGTAGACAGCAATACCCAGGCCGGGGACCAGGTGGAAGATCCGCTTGATCCCGTTGAGTTTGGTCGCATTGCAGCCCAGGCAGCCAAGCAGGTTATTATGCAAAAAGTGCGCGAAGCCGAGCGTGTTCGCATTGTCGGTGAATTTGAAGAGCGCAAAGGCGAGATGGTAACCGGTGTCGTTAAGCGTATGGAGCGCGGTGATGTTATTGTCGAGATTGGTACAACAGAATCCCTGTTAACACGTTCAGCCATGATCCCCCGGGAAGGTTTGCGCCCAGGCGATCGAATCCGTGCTTACCTGGATGATGTAAGGCTGTCCCCAAGGGGCCCGCAACTATTCCTCAGCCGGACCGCATCAAATTTATTGATTGAATTATTTAAACTGGAAGTGCCCGAAGCCGGTGAAGGTTTGATCACAATTCATAACGCAGCCCGGGATCCGGGGTTACGGGCCAAGATCGCCGTCAGTACCAGCGACCCCAGAATAGATCCTATTGGCGCCTGTGTCGGCATGCGTGGTTCGCGTGTACAGAGTGTTTCCAACGAGCTCGGTGGCGAGCGGGTAGATATTATCCAGTGGTCAGATGATCCGGCCCAGTTTGTTATTAATGCCCTGGCGCCTGCCGAAGTCGAATCCATCATGGTCGACGAAGAAGTAAATAGCATGGATGTCATTGTCGATGAAAGCCAGCTTTCACAGGCGATTGGTCGTGGTGGCCAGAATGTAAGATTAGCTTCCGAGCTTACCGGCTGGGAACTCAATATCATGACCGAAGACACGGCCAACGAAAAGAATGCCGCTGAAACGGAATCAGCGCTAGAGCTGTTTATGAAAGAGCTTGATGTCGATGAAGATGTCGCTACAGTCCTGGTGCAGGAAGGTTTTGAGACATTGGACGAAATTGCCTATGTTCCGAAACAGGAATTAGAAGCGATTGATGAATTTGATGAAGATATTGTCGAGGCATTACGGAGTCGTGCCCGTGACCTGTTGCTTACCAAAGCGATTACAATGGAAGAGACGCTGGAGAAGGCTGAGCCTGCCCAGGATCTTCTGGATATGGAGGGTATGGACGAAACCACTGCCCGATTGTTAGCCAGTAAAGGCATCAAGACTATGGAAGACCTGGCCGAACAGGCGATGGATGAGCTTGTCGAGCTTGAGCTAGAAGGTATTGATGAAGAACGGGCAAGTGATCTCATCATGAAAGCACGCGCACCCTGGTTTGCTAACAGCGAGGCCGGGGAAGAAAACGAAGCAGCGGTTGAGGTAACAGAAGCAACCAAAGCCAAGGTAGCCGGTAAAGAGTAAATATGTCACAAACAACAGTTAAATCTTTTGCCGATCAAATCGGCATTTCAGCGACCAAGCTGGTTAAACAGCTGTCGGCAGCAGGCATCGATGCCAAAAAAGTAGCCGATGAAATTAGTGATGACGAAAAAATGTTGTTACTTTCATTTTTGCGCGGTGCTCATGGTGCCGATGAAGAAAAAACTGAAGGCAAAAAAATAACCCTAAAAAGAAAAACCACAAGCCAGGCGACGCAAAATACCCGCGGCGGTAGTGCGAAAACTGTACAGGTATCTGTCCGCAAGAAAAGAACTTATATAAAAAGAAGTGCTATTCAGGAAGCCGCTGCTAAAGAAGCAGCTGAACTGGAAGCTAAAGAAGCAGCTGTCAAAGCGGCAGAAGCAGAAAAGTTAGCGCAAGCAGAAGCTGTCAAACTCGCTGAAAAAAGCAAAACAGCGCCTGAGCCGGAAGTCGAAAAATCGCCAAAAGAGACAACAAAATCACCTGCGAAAGTACCGGCCAAGGAATCAACGACTAAAACCAAAACTGCCGCCAAAGAAGAGGCCGCCAAAGATAAAAAACCAGAAACCAAACACGAAACCCGGGCTCGAAAAGCCAGGGAAGCCAAAGAGGCCAGGGAATCCAAAGGTGATGGCCAGCTTCGTATTTCAGAAGGAAAGCGTGGTCGCAGAAAACATAAAAAACCTTCTACCAAGGCAGTTGTCACCAGCATGTCTGGTCAGCACGCATTTGAAAAACCAACAGAACCGGTTATTCACGAAATTGAATTACCAGAGACCATTACTGTTGGCGAGCTGGCCCAGCGTATTTCAGTCAAATCGGGCGAAGTAATAAAAGCGTTAATGCAGCTTGGCAGTATGGTGACCATTAACCAGGTGCTTGACCGTGATACGGCAACCATTGTTGTTGAAGAAATGGGGCACACCGTCAAAGATGCCAAGCCGGAGAATCCTGAAGAGCTGCTGCCAGAATCGGGCGAAGCGCATGAGATGTTGCCACGGCCTCCTGTTGTGACCGTAATGGGTCATGTGGATCACGGCAAAACATCGTTACTGGATCATATTCGGGAAAGCCGGGTAGCCAGTGGTGAGGCAGGTGGTATTACCCAGCATATTGGTGCCTACAATGTTAAAACCAGCAAGGGCGCCATTACTTTTCTTGATACGCCTGGTCATGCGGCATTTTCCGCCATGCGTGCCCGTGGCGCCAAGGCAACAGATATTGTCATACTGGTTGTAGCGGCAGATGACGGCGTTAAACCACAAACAGTTGAAGCCATTAATCATGCACGACAGGCCGAAGTACCCATTGTCGTGGCTGTCAACAAAATAGATAAAACAGAAGCAGACGTTGACCGTGTGCGCCAGGAATTATCCAGTCACGGAGTGATCTCGGAAGAATGGGGTGGCAGTGATATTTTTATCAATGTCTCAGCCAAAACAGGTGAGGGCATTGATGCCTTGCTGGATGCGCTCTTGCTTCAGGCCGAGATCCTTGAGCTTAAAGCGCCAGTCGAAGGCAAAGCTGTTGGCCTGGTTGTAGAAGCCAGGCTGGACAAGGGTCGTGGCCCGGTTACCACCGTACTGGTCCAGGGCGGTATATTAAAAAAAGGCGATATCTTGCTTGCGGGCAAAGAGTTTGGCCGGGTTCGTAGCATGTTTGCCGAGGATGGCCAAACCATAAACGAGGCTGGCCCCTCTATACCCGTAGAAGTGCAGGGCCTGTCAGGCGTACCCTCTGCTGGTGAAGAAATGCGCGTGGTTGAAAACGAACGCAAAGCACGAGAAATTGCCATGTTTCGTCAAAGTCAGCATAAAGATCTGGTGCTTGCCAAACAACAGGCCGCCAAGCTTGCCAATATGTTTGATCAAATGGGCGAAGGTGAAGTGAAATCCCTGGCCCTGGTCATTAAAGCAGACGTACAAGGTTCAATCGAAGCATTAACAGATACACTGGAAAAGCTCTCTAACGAAGAGGTGAAGGTCAAGGTCGTGCATGGCATGGTTGGTGGGATTAATGAATCCGATGTTAACCTGGCCGCCGCAGCCGATGCGGTCATTATTGGTTTTAATGTTCGCGCCGATGCTGGTGCCCGCAAGATTATAGAAACACAGGGACTGGATTTACGTTACTACAGTGTAATTTATGATGCCGTTAATGATGTCAAAGACGCCCTCTCTGGCATGCTTAGCCCGGAGATCAAGGAGCAGATTGTTGGTATTGCCGAAGTTGGCGATGTATTCAAGTCACCGAAATTGGGTGCAATCGCTGGTTGTAATGTTATTGAAGGACACGTTAAACGTAACCTGCCTATTCGTGTTCTACGGGATAACGTTGTCATTTATGAAGGCGAGCTGGAATCACTGCGTCGTTTTAAAGATGATGTCAACGAAGTTAAATCAGGAACCGAGTGCGGCATTGGCGTGAAAAACTACAATGACGTAAAGGTTGGCGACCAGATTGAAGTCTTTGAGCGTGTCGAAGTAGCAAGAACGCTGGATTGATCAAAGCACCAACTTTTCCCGGAGATTTCTCCTCGTTATTTTTGCCTTATCAATAAATCATGGTTGCACACAGAGATACAAATCGCCCCCGACGCGTTGGTGCCTTACTGAAACGTGAGCTATCAGATCTTATTGCCAGGGAGGTCAATGATCCCAACGTCGGGAAAGTAACCATAACTGCAGTTGATGTCGCACCTGATCTGAAAAATGCAAAAGTTTATTTTACTTGCTGGCAGGACGAAAACAACCACCAAAAAACTTTAGCCGGACTAATCCGGGCACGGGGTTATTTGCGGCATTGTTTGAGAGACCGTGTTGAATTGCGCGCCATACCGTCATTGCATTTTGTTTACGACGAATCCATCGAAAGAGGTAATCGTATTTCAAAATTAATTGATGACTCGTTAAAGGATGCGCCAAAAGACATGTCCGAAAATATTTCCGAAACTGTGCCTGGGAATATTAACGAAGAGTTGCCCGGCGTACCCGGTGATAAAAATGGCTGAACTTTTGCTAACAGACCCAAACATTAATAAAAATTTAATGCCCGCCAGTTGTAAATAACCCCAGGAGCACGGACTTGGCACGAAAAAGACGAAACTGTATCCCGATAAATGGCATCCTGTTGCTGGACAAGCCCAAGGGTTTAACATCCAATAAGGCCCTGCAAGCCGTTAAAAATTTATATCGCGCCTGTAAAGCAGGCCACACAGGCAGTCTCGATCCGTTAGCGACGGGCTTGTTGCCGTTGTGTTTTGGTGAAGGCACTAAAATGTCTCAATTTCTACTGGATGCCAATAAACATTACCAGGTTCAGATCAAGCTGGGCCTGGAAACCACCACCTTTGACGCCGAGGGTGAAATAGTCGCCACAAAACCAGTAAAAATTTCAGAAAGAGAGCTGGCGAAGGCACTGCGGGGATTCTTGGGAGATATTGAGCAGATTCCGCCCATGTATTCAGCGGTCAAGATTGATGGCCAGCCGCTTTATAAGCTGGCACGTAAAGGCATTGAGGTCGAACGGGCGCCACGCCCGGTCACTATCCACGACATTAGTGAGCCCAAATGGCTGGCTGAGGATGAGATCGAGCTGGAAATTCGCTGCACCAAGGGCACGTATGTGCGAACCCTGGCCCATGACCTGGGCCAGCGCCTGGGTTGCGGCGCCCATGTGCAGGAACTACGACGCCTTGGCGTGGGCGACCTGAATCTCCAGGATGCCATCACCATGACCGAACTGGAGCAGACTGAGGACAAACAGTCGTTGCTCATGCCCCTGAATGAGGGTCTCAGCCATTACCCCGGCATTACCCTGACATCCCTGGCGACTCATTATTTACTACAGGGACAGCCTGTGACGGTACGACACGACTGCCAGCCGGGTTGGGTCAGGTTAAATGACCAGGACGAGCGTTTTCTCGGAATGGGACTGGTTCTGGACGATGGCCGGGTAGCCCCAAAACGAATGGTGTATTTAGACCAAAAAACCTGTCAAAAAACATGAAATCAGGCATAAAAACACTGAAATTGTTGGATATTTTAGTTGAGACCCGGCGGACTCGCGGTTAGAATACGCGGCCTCTTATATAGCAAACATAAGCAATCAGATATTTAAAGGTAACGAGGTAAATTATGGCCCTGACAGCAGAAAATAAAGCTGGCATCGTAAAAGACTATCAGCAACACACCGGTGACACTGGTTCTGCTGAAGTGCAGGTGGCATTGCTATCTGCCCACATCAATGACCTGTCGGGTCATTTTAAAGCGCACATTCATGACCACCATTCGCGCATGGGATTGTTACGCATGGTCAACAAACGTCGCAAATTACTGGATTACCTCAGAGGTGAAAGTGTCGATCGCTATCGCTCACTGATCCAGCGTCTCGGTCTGCGTAAGTAACACTATTTCTGAATATTCCTGCGCGTCAAAAAATCAACGCGCCGGGCATTATACTTAACTATTTTAAAATCTATCTTTTAAAAACTTCTTTCGGAGTACAGTTCATTGGCCAAAGCAAGCAAATCATTTCAGTATGGTGAACATACTGTCACATTGGAAACAGGTGAAATAGCCAGACAGGCAAGCGGGGCAGTGATTGCCAGCATGGGCGATACGGTAGTATTGGCAACAGTGGTCGCATCCAAAGAATCGCGCGGCGGAGATTTTTTCCCGCTGACAGTGGACTACCAGGAAAAAACATATGCCGCCGGAAAAATTCCAGGCGGTTTTTTTAAGCGTGAAGGCCGTCCTTCTGAAAAAGAAATTCTGACTTGTCGTTTGATTGACCGACCCGTTCGACCCTTGTTCCCAAAGGGTTACACCAACGAAGTACAGGTTATTATTACGGTCATGTCAGTTGACCCGGACATTGATCCGGATATTGTTTCACTGATTGGCGTATCTGCCGCCATGTCACTCTCGGGCGCACCGTTTAACGGCCCTATTGGCGCTGCCCGTGTAGGTTATGTTGATGGCAATTACATTTTAAACCCAACTTATTCACAACTCGAAAATTCAGATCTGGACCTGGTTGTTGCCGGTACCGAAAAGGCCGTGCTGATGGTCGAGTCTCAGGCTAAAATACTTTCTGAAGAAGTAATGCTGGGCTCGGTGATGTATGGACACCAGCAACTGCAAACTGCCATCCAGGCAATTAACGAGCTGGTCAAAGAAGTCGGTGTGACACCGATGGATTGGCAGGCGCCAGAAAAAGACACCGCCCTTGCCGACAAAATCGCCACTATCGCAGAAGCAGATTTAGGTAAGGCCTACAGCATAGCCGACAAAATGGAACGTCAAAATGCCGTTGGTGCCGCTAAAGACAAGGTAATGTCTGAGGTCTGTGCCGAGGATGCGTCAGATGACGAACGCATGAAGGTAATGGATTTGTTCAAAGGCATGGAAAAGAAAATTGTCCGTGGACGTATCCTGGCCGGCGAACCCCGTATTGACGGTCGTGATACCCGCACAGTTCGGCCAATCACTATTCGTACTGGTGTATTACCACGTACCCATGGTTCGGCTTTATTTACCCGTGGTGAGACCCAGGCGCTGGTTGTGACCACGCTTGGCACCCAGCGCGATGCCCAGATTATTGATGCCATTGAAGGTGAGCGTAAAGATAAATTTATGCTGCACTACAATTTTCCTCCTTACAGTGTCGGTGAGTGCGGTCGTGTGGGTACACCGAAACGTCGCGAAATTGGTCATGGTCGACTGGCCAAACGTGGTGTCATCGGCGTCATGCCGGATATGGAAGAGTACCCTTATTCCATTCGTGTGGTATCTGAAATTACAGAATCAAACGGTTCCAGTTCCATGGCCAGTGTCTGCGGTTCCAGCCTGTCCATGATGGATGCCGGTGTCGCTATCAAAGCGCCGGTAGCCGGTGTTGCCATGGGCCTGATTAAAGATGAAGATCAATTTGCAGTCCTGACCGATATCCTCGGTGACGAAGATCATCTTGGCGATATGGACTTCAAGGTTGCCGGTACCAGTGAAGGCATTACCGCACTGCAAATGGATATCAAGATCGAAGGCATAAATGAAGAAATTATGCAGGTGGCACTCGACCAGGCAAAAGAAGGTCGTATGACTATCCTGGAAGTAATGAATAAAGCACTTGCAGCACCCCGTGACACCATGTCTGATTTTGCACCGCGCATTATTTCCTTCAAGATCAATCCAGACAAGATTCGCGATGTCATCGGTAAGGGTGGTGCAACCATCAGGGCCTTGTGTGAAGAGACCAATACAACCATTGACCTGACCGATGATGGCACAGTAAATGTTGCTTCCGTCCTGGGCACAAATGCCGAAGAGGCGAAACGTCGCATTGAACAGCTCACTGCCGATGTTGAAGTTGGCATGATCTACGAAGGCAAGGTCGTCAAGCTCATGGACTTTGGTGCTTTTGTAACGATACTGCCGGGTCGCGATGGTCTCGTTCATATTTCACAAATTTCTCATGAGCGAGTCGAGAATGTCAGCGACAAACTCACGGAAGGCGATAACATCAAGGTCAAGGTGCTGGAAGTAGACAAGCAGGGCCGTATTCGCCTGAGCATGAAAGCGCTGGAAGATGAAACCCAAAGTGCTTGATGATTGATGCGAACTTTGTATCTATTTAGAAAAAGGGAACTTCGGTTCCCTTTTTTGCTGGTTGAATTTCTAAAACAAAGAGAGTGTCATACCCGAGGAAGCGGGTATCCAGAAGTGATTGATTTGGCGACGCCCCAACATGCCTGGATTCCCGCTTTCGCGAGAACGACAGAGCGGTGGTGCAGTTGCATGCCGGAGCAGACGTTTGGCCAAGAAAAATAGTAAAAAAATATTATACAGCCTGAAAGAATTATTGATTCCAGAACAATGGCAAGCAGCGTTAATTCTTGTTTATACGGCGCTCGGCCTGATGGCCCTGGAATATTATGCCAATACGGAATTTTTTATCAGGCAGTTCCCGGCCCTTGCCCACGAGCATTATGGACTTTACCCGCAATTGTGGTGGGCCTTCTGGACCATCGTTATTTATGTGCCTATTCCCATGTTGATAATTTATTTTGTCTTTCGGGAAAAACCAAGAGACTATGGATTTTTCTTCCGGGTAAAGGGAAAACACCTGGCGTTTTATATTGGTATGTATTTAGTGGTAGTGCCGTTTGTTGTTTACGCTTCAACCCGTACTGATTTTCAGAATATATATCCGTTTTATCGCGGTGCCTACCAGGCATCAGTGGCAGAATTTCTGACATGGGAAGTCTCCTATTTATTGCAATTCGTTGCCCTGGAATTCTTTTTTCGTGGATTCCTGGTGATTGGCCTGGAGCGTTATTTCGGCAGGTTGTCCGTGTGGGTCGCAGTCATTCCTTATGGCATGATTCATTTTCATAAACCGGTACTGGAGGCGGCGGGTGCTGTTATCGCCGGCCTGGTGCTGGGTGAAGTGTCACGTCGTACCAGATCAATAATGGGTGGCGTCATTGTCCATGGTGGTGTCGCCCTGACAATGGATTTATTGGCGCTTAATCGTTAAATGTAACGGGCCTCCAGATGTACCAGGTTGGTCACTGCCCCACGCCCCGTCGTTCCTGCGGATGGCCATGGGGCAAGGATTGTTCAACACAATCCTATTGCATCCCTGACGCCACACATCCGTCATTCCCGTGGCAACGGGAATCCAGGAAATATAATAAGCATTTGAACTTGTTTGTTATGACTGAAAGGTCGGACCCTGGATTCCCCTGGTTAGTCGTGGGCCAAAATGGCGAGAGTGGCTCTAAACGAAACGTGAAAAAAATGATGGAACGGCCTGGTCCAGCCAGTAACCCTGTTTGCCCAGAAACCCAACATGGCCGCCATGAGGCTGGATACTCAGGCTCACATGATCTGAAACTTGATTCTGTTTTGGGATAATTGATGTGGTCATAAAAGGATCATCGCTGGCATGAATAATTTTAGTCGGGATACTGATATCGTCCAGAAATTGTTTGCAACTTGAACGAATATAATAATCCTGGGCATCTGTAAATCCATGCAAAGGTGCGGTCAGGTGATTATCATATTCTCTTAATGTTTTTGCACCCCTGACTTTTTCAATATCAACAGGAAGTTTTATTAGCTTGTTTTTATTAATTATCTTGGGTATCAGGCTGGATAAAAAATATTTTTGATATATCCTGGAGAGGCCCTGGGTCATTCTGTCCGCAGCCACACCCAAATCAAAAGGCACTGAAACAGCAACTGCAGCTGTAATTGGGGCCGCGGCTTTTTGTTCGCCAAGCCACTTTAATAAAACATTGCCACCAAGAGAAAAGCCGATAACAAAAAGGGGCGCGCCAGGATTAGTTTGTTTTATATTATTTACAACATAGGCTATATCCCCGGTTTCACCCGAGTGATAACTGCGTGTCAAACGATTATGGCTGCCGCTACAGCCACGAAAATTCATCACAACAACACGGAAATTATGCCGGGGCAGGGCCTGGCCCATGGCGCGGGCATAATGGGAATGCGATGAACCTTCCAGTCCATGGAGTACCAGTACCACCGGGTTGGTGCCAGCTTGCTGGCCCCGCCAGTCCAGGTCTAAAAAATCACCGTCAGGCAACTCCAGTCGCTGTCGTTGCCACGGTATAGTAAGTTTTTTACGTGCCAGTAGTGGCCAGATAGTCTGGCAATGGGAGTTGTTACACCAGCCCGGTGCCGTGAAGCTTTCGTTTATCACTTGCATTTGTTAAATCAGAATTTACCCTGGAGCTGTTTCACGATTTCCTCGTTCTCCAGTGTAGAGATGTCCTGGGTGATTTCCTCGCCCCGGGCAATTGAACGCAGCAACCGGCGCATAATTTTACCGGATCGTGTTTTAGGCAGGTTATCAGTGAAGCGAATGTCGTCTGGCTTGGCGATAGCGCCAATTTCTTTAGTTACCCATTTCCTTAAGTCGGCAACAAGCGCATCTGCATCAGCACCCGTGGGTCGTTCACCTTTAATTACAACAAAGGCAAATATTGCTTCGCCCTTAATGTCATCTGGCCGGCCAACAACGGCTGACTCAACCACGCGCTCGTGAGCAACCAGCGCTGATTCCACTTCCATGGTGCCAAGTCGATGGCCTGAGACATTCAATACATCATCAATACGACCCATGATCCAGAAGTAACCGTCCTTGTCCCGGCGGCAACTATCACCAGCTACATATAAACGATTATTAAATTTACCCCAATAGGTATCGACGTAACGTTGCTCGTCGCCCCATATCGTGCGCAACATAGAAGGCCAGGGTTTGGATATCACCAGGTAACCACCGCGATCCGGTTCGGTAATTGACTCGCCGGCTTCGTCCACAACATCAACGGCAATGCCGGGCAAAGGCAGGGTGCACGATCCTGGTTTGGTATCGATGGCGCCCGGTACCGGTGAAATGATATGGGCGCCGGTTTCGGTTTGCCACCAGGTATCAACAATAGGACATTTCTCTTTGCCAATGACCTTGTTGTACCAAATCCAGGCCTCGGGATTTATGGGCTCACCCACGGTGCCTAAGAGTCGCAGAGATGACAAGTCATGGCGATTGGGAAAATCTTCACCTAGCCTCATCAGGGCACGAATCGCCGTTGGCGCCGTGTAAAAAATAGAAATCTTGTGGCGCTCAACTAAATCCCAGAAACGGCCGGCATCAGGAACCGTGGGCGCGCCTTCATAGATGACCGTGGTGGTGCCGTTAGCCAGGGGGCCGTATGCGACGTAAGAGTGCCCCGTGATCCAACCCACATCCGCCGTACACCAGAAAATATCGTCCTCTTTTATATCAAAAACCCATTTCATGGTCATGATGCAGTTGATCAGGTAACCCGCGGAGGAATGCTGGATGCCTTTTGGTTTGCCCGTTGAGCCAGAGGTATATAAAAGGAACAAGGGATGTTCCGCATTCACCCATTCCGGCTCACATTCTTCTGATAACCCAGCGGTGAGGTCATGGACCCAGGCATCACGACCATCTTTCATGGCTACATTATTTCCGGCACGTTTAAAAACAAAAACTGTTTCTATGCTGGCACAGCCCTTTGCCAATGCTTCGTCACATGCGGCTTTTAATTTAATAACCTTGCCGCCGCGGGTGCCACCATCGGCAGTTATAACTGCTTTACAAGTGGCGTCTTCAATTCTGTCCTTCAGGGATTCAGCAGAAAAACCGCCGAACACCACCGAGTGGATGGCGCCAATTCGGGCACAACCCTGCATGGCAATCACGGCTTCAGGGGTCATTGGCATGTAAATGACAATACGGTCACCTTTTTTGATTCCCTTGGCCTTTAGGGCATTGGCGAAAAGGCAAACTTCCTTGTGCAGCTCCTTGAAAGTGATATTTCGTGTGTCACCTTTTTCGCCTTCAAAAATAATCGCAATCTTGTCGCCGTTTTTTTCCAGGTGACGGTCAATGCAATTGTAGGAAACATTCAGCTCGCCATCTGTGAACCATGAATAATGGGGTGCTTTCGACTCATCCAGTGTTTTTGTGAAATCTTTAGACCAGCTAATTTCTGTATGGGCCAGTTTTGCCCAAAAACCCTCGTGGTCTTGTTCGGCCTCTGTCCGTAATTTGTCGTAGTCGGCACGACTTTTGATATTGGCGTGTTGACGAAAATCATCGCTGGGCGGGAATAAACGGTCTTCTGTGAGTATGGATTCAATTTTATGGTCTGACATGATGGGCCCTTATTTAATAATTATTCTGGTCTGTTTTTTATTTGGCAGGAGTTTCGAGCAAATAAACTTACCGTGAACAAGATATGATCACAAGCGCTAGCCCGCCCGCCCCGGGAGATTGAGGTACTCATAATATTATTGTATTGAATACAATGAGTTATTAACAAGAGCAGTATACTAGCGCTTTCCTACACATGCCTGTAGCAGGGTCTTGTCACCGGGAATATCTGGCTGGTGCCAGCAAGTTGTTGCTAAACAAGATGCTGATGTCAGTACTCATTTACCACCATGTGGCGGAAAGCAGTACCGTAGTCTAACTGAATTCCCTATTATGAGTTACATTTAGTTAGCAAATGGACTCAAAATTTTTTTTATAAGCTTCTACTGAAATACGTTCTATACTTTTTCAGTGATAGAGTTGAAAAAGGTATTGATGTATATTTCCAAACACTATTTAATACATGGTAGTTCTTCATTTCACTTTGCAGCTTAAGAATCAAACAAACTGTCGCGTCCACGTAACCAAGCTGCCAGGGACCTGGATATGCCTATTAAAAGCACTATCAAACACCTGCAGACCAGAAAATTAACCGATGAGGGCGAAGGGTTAATGAGACGGCTGGCTGATTCTGGCGGTACCGTGCCGTGGGAATTTGACCTGGCAACCAGGTGTTTCACTCATGTTGGCCCCCAGGCAGTCCAGTTGCTGGGTTACCCGATTGAGCACTGGTACCAGGAAAATTTCTGGAACAACAATCTACATCCAGATGATCGTGAATGGGTATCCAGGCTCTGCCAGGAAGCTACTTCACACGATGAAGACCATGATATTGAATATCGTATGATCGCAGCTGATGGCAGGGTGGTCTGGGTTCGGGATTGTATCCTGATTGTACGAAACGAGTCTGACCGTGTTTCACTGCGTGGACACATGTTTAATATCTCTGACCAGAAACAAATCATTGAGGCACTGACCCGTAGCAAGGCCGAATTTGAGGCCATGTTTAATTCAATCCCGATCGGGTTAGTATTTGCAGATACCAAACGAAACATTGTGATGACCAATCCGGCATTAAAGGCATTATTCGGATACAGTGATGAAGAACTTGTCGGTCACACCACAGAAATGTTCTACGCAGATAAAAAAGATTTTCAAGCCCAGGGTCGTCATCGTTATCACACCGGTTCGGGCGCCAGTACACAACCCTATGAAATCAGGTATCGGCGTAAAGATGGCAGCGTATTCTGGAGTGAAACCCAGGGCACCCAGGTACAAGATGTCAATGGAACCATTATTGGTTTTTTCGCAATGTTCCAGGATATTACCGAGCGCAAGCAAGTTGAGCATGCATTGCACGACAAAGATGCGCGTATTCGCATGGTCATTGAGTCCGCCCTTGATGCGATTATTGTTGTTGATGACAATAGTGTTATCAGTGAGTGGAACCCGGAGGCTGAAGCCATCTTTGGCTGGAAGTCTGCGGAGGTTATTGGCCTTACCCTGATGGAAACAATCATTCCAGAGCGTTATCGACAGGCGCACCAGCAGGGCGTGAAAAGGCTTATGGCAACAGGGGTGGGGACAATTGCTCACCGGCGAACTGAACTGACCGCGCTGAACCGTGAAGGTAAGGAATTTCCGATCGAACTCACAGTAGCACCCTTGCAAGCGGGCGATACCTGGACATTCAGTGCCTTTGTGCGTGACTTAACTAAACACAAACAGGCAGAGGCGGAACTGGCGCAATCGGAGGCAAGCTTCAGGGCATTAGCCGAAGAATCACCCAACATGATTTTTATTAACACTCAAGGTCGTATTGTTTATGCCAATAAAGCCTGTGAACAACAACTTGGTTATAAAAGAGAAGCGTTTTATGCCGAGGATTTTGATTTTTTAAAGCTAGTTACACCAGAATCTATAGCGCTGATCAAGAAAAAATTTCAACTTCACAAGCAGGGTAAGGAAATTGCCCCTTACGAATATAAAATTATTACCAGGGATCACAGGGAGCTTAGTGTTATCCAGGCAACACGACTGATTGAATTTCAGGGCAAAGAATCAATTTTAGGTATTATTACGGATATCACCGAACGTAAACGGGCGAATGACGCATTAAGGGAGAGCGAGAATAAATTCCGACAGGCCTTTGAGAATGCTGCACTGGGCATATGCATTTTTGGGCTGGATGGGCAATTCAACAAAGTTAATCATTCCCTGTGCCAGTTGCTGGGTTATTCTGAGGCGGAAATGCTATCTATGTCTTTTTCTGATGTCACCCATCCGGACGACATTCAGCTCAGCCGCAACAAAAGACGTCAGCTGCTGTCCGGCGAGACTGAAAATGCATGGTACGAGAAACGATACGTTCACAAGCAGGGGCAAACGGTGTGGGTAATGCTGAGCACTACCTTGCTCTACGATGAACGTGGCGAGCCAATATACTTTGTAACCCAGGCCCAGGACATTACCGAGCGTAAACAGACCGAGGAAGCACTACGAAGTTCGGAAAGAGAGCTTAGCGCCATTCTGAATGCAATGCAGGATGCTTATTATAGAGCTGATAATAGAGGCCACGTTGTACGGACATCACCGTCAATCGAAAAAATACTGGGGTATACACCCAAAGAGATAAAAAATACAAAGTTGGCAGATCTGTACGTGGAGCCAGAAGGACGGGAAAAATTCCTTACAGCACTGGAGGAAGCGGGTGGCAAGCTGCAGAACTATGAGACCCAACTTCGGCATAAGGATGGTTCAGTGGTCTGGGTATCGACGAATGCGCAATATCTCAAGGATGAGCAGGGAACAATTATCGGTATCGAGGGAACGACCCGTGATGTCAGCCAGATAAAATCAGCGGAGGATTTAAGTAGTCGTTTTGGCCGCATTCTCGATAATTCTTCCAATGAGATTTACATCTTTGATGTCGAAAATATGTATTTTACCCTTGTCAATAAGGGTGCTCTCCAGAATCTTGGTTATACCATGCAGGAGATGGAACGATTAACACCGGCGGACCTGAAGCCGGACTATACAAAAGAATCATTTAAGGAATTGATACAGCCGCTACTTAAGGGGGAGCAAGAAGAAATTATTTTTCAGACCCGTCATATACGAAAAAACGGCACTATCTATCCTGTAGAAGTGCGTTTGCAGCTCTCACGATATGAGACACCACCAGTATTTGTTACGATTATCCAGGACATCACAAAAAGGATACAAGCAGAAGAGCGTTTACAATTCCTGGCACACCATGATGCCTTAACATCATTGCCAAACAGGGTATTGTTTGCTGATCGCCTCAATCAATCGATAGCACGAGCACGCAGGCACAAACATGCAGCCGCCGTACTTTTTTTAGACCTGGACCGATTCAAATTAATCAACGATACACTCGGACACGATTTTGGTGATCGTGCCCTGCAGTCCCTGGCTGAACGACTTGCAAGTTGTGTCCGCGATGGCGACACTGTCGCGCGGTTGGGTGGTGATGAATTTGCGGTCGTGCTTGAAGATATCGAAACTGCCGATGATGTGGCACCAACAGCCAGAAAAATACTGGATGCCCTGGCGCAATCGTTCATGCTGGATGATCGCGAGTTTTTTATTACTACCAGTATTGGTATTAGCCTGTTTCCGATTGATGGTGAGGATACACAAACTTTGCTCAAACATGCTGATATCGCAATGTACAGGTCCAAAGACCTGGGAAGGAATACTTACCAGTTTTATTCATCAGATATGAGTGTCAGGACTTTTGAACGTTTAAGTCTTGAAACCAGTCTCAGACATGCCCTGGAGCGCGAAGAATTTCTTCTGCATTATCAGCCGCAATTTGATTTACAAACCGGTAAAATAGTGGGTGTGGAAGCATTATTACGTTGGCAGCACCCGGATTTGGGACTGATTATGCCTGCGGACTTTATTCCTTTGCTGGAAGATACAGGTTTGATAGCGCCAGTCGGGGAGTGGGTATTGAGGACAGCCTGCTCCGAGGTACAAGCGTGGAATCAAACTGAGCTAAAACCCGTACGAGTTGCTGTCAATATTTCAAGCCGTCAATTTAATGAGCCAGACTTTACTCAGATTATTACGAATATTCTGAGAGAAACCGGTTTAAAGCCATCGTTGCTGGAACTTGAGATTACTGAAACTGTCCTGATGCAGAATGTGGTTGCAACCGTCAAGACATTGGAAGATTTAAGCGAAATGGGAGTCAGATTTTCTATTGATGATTTTGGTACTGGCTATTCATCTTTGAGTTATCTAAAACGTTTTCCCATAGATACGCTAAAAATAGACCAGACTTTCATTCATGACATGATCGAAAATCCTGAGGATGCAATACTGGTGGAAGCAATTATCGCATTAGGCCGTGCATTACATTTAAATGTCGTAGCTGAAGGGGCTGAAACGGAGGCGCATATAAAATTCCTGAAACGATGTGGCTGTGACTGTATTCAGGGTTATGTGTTTTGTCCACCCTTGCCACTGCAACAGATGCTAAAGAGGCTAAAATAAAGAGTATCAGCCTGGAATTAATTAACGACAATTTTTGTTGTTACCGGAATATTCTCCGGATCCCAGTGTTTGATAGCCCAAACCAGTAATTCATACTTGTTACAATGGGCATGCTCAGGTGGCAGTGTTTGATTAAGAAACGTTAATGCAGCTTGCAGTTCTGGTATGACGTTGTTGATAGTTACTGGTTTAGCGTGGCTCTGTTTGCTGAGCTTGGCTCCTGTTTTATCGATTGCCATCGGCAAATGAAGATAGCTCGGTGTGGCCAGGTCGAGGACTTGTTGTAAATACAAGTGATGCGGCGTGGAATTTAGCAGGTCAACACCCCTGATAATATCCGTAATGCCTTGCTCGGCATCATCAATAACCACTGCCAGGTGATAGGCGAAAAGCTGGTCTTTTCTTTTTATAACAAAATCACCAAATTCGCATTCAAGATCCCAGTGGAATTCTCCTTGCAAGCGATCAAGCAAAGAGATTCCATTGTTATTAGTCAGTATGCGAACAGATGCATTTTCCCGTGGCCGATTATGTCCGCGGCAGGTGCCAGGATAGCGCGCGCCTGATTTTCCGTCTGCTAATTTTGCAATATCCCTTCTTGAACAAGTGCAATAGTAGGCCAGTTTATTTTTGAGTAAATCAGTGACAGCATCATGGTAAATGCCAAGGCGCTGACTTTGATATATGACCGGTCCATCCCACTCAAGCCCGAAAGCCTCAAGAGTTTTTAATATTTCATCGCCAGCACCCGGTTGTTCCCGGGGCGGGTCTATGTCTTCCATGCGTACAAGCCATTGGCCACCACGCGACCTGGCATCGAGGTAACTGCCAAGTGCAGCTATAAGCGAACCAAAATGAAGTGGTCCGGTTGGGGAGGGTGCAAAACGCCCGATGACCTTTTTAGGAGCCATAATTGGAGTACCGGTTGTAGGGATGATTATTATACTTGAATAATTACTTTTCTTATTTTTTTTGTAGTTTATTTTTTCAGGTTATTGCTCAGGCTTTCTTTAATTCTTTTAATGTAATGACTAATTCCGAGTTTCAGGCTTTTGTCAGAGAACTCAAGTAAGGGCAAAATACGGGTTACCAGGTCGGGAAGATCAGCCTTAATTTTTTCAGTCTCACCATTCGCGAGTAAAGCTAACGCGTTATTCATATCTATATCACTAGCTGCAATGGCATGTTCTTCTGTTGGGGAGTCTACATCCTTGGCCGCGGCTTCATAGGAAATTTCTTTTTCGAGATCTTCAATGGATTTTTCCGAGAACGCCCGGGCGGCTTCCGAGATAATTTCTTTGGCGTTTATTTCTGGTTCAGCAAGCGGCGCTGCTTCGCCCAGGGTCACTTCTTCCTGGTCAACCATGGACTCTGTCCTTGTGGCAGCCATGACGGTATTGCCACCTTCGGCTTTGGCAAAAGTGAGATGCTTGTTAGATTTTTGTAGAAAACTATCAAAAGTTCCGCCATCAGCATTCTCACCGGCAAACTCCAGGGTTGCGATGCCAACACAGATGGAGAGTTTTACAGAAGTGTTTCCACTTTTAAATGGTTTTTTATTTACCGCAGCAAGCAGGCGATTTCCCAGCACACTGGCATTATCCCTGCCAGTGGCGGGCGCCAGAATAGCAAATTCAGCGCCACCAATGCGGGCAACCGTGTCTTCAGTTCGTGCCGTCTTCGATAGCGCAGCGGCTATCCACTTAATCATTGCATCAGCCAGGTCATCACCATGCTCCCGGTAAATTTTTTTAAAATGATCAATGTCTACCCGTAAAAGCGATAATTCTGACTTGTGGCGGCCCGCATAGGCTATGTCTTGTTCACCATGCTGACCAAAATAACGACGGCTTGTTAATCCGGTTAAGGGATCTGTTGTTGCTTCTTCTTCCAGGGCGACGGTGGTTTCTTCCAGTTGCCTGGTGGTTTCTTCGAGCCTGGCATGAGCCCGAACCCTGGCCTTGAGCTGGACTTTGTCGATCGGTTTGGTAATAAAATCAGTGGCACCACAGGCAAAAGCGCGGGTTCGGGTTTCTTCATCTTCGGCGCCGGTAACAGTAATAATCGGCATGTCTTTAATACGTTCATCATCATGGGCGCGAATGCGGCATATCAGTTGATAACCGTCCAGTATCGGCATATCGATATCGGTGATCAACACTTGTATGTCATCATTTTGCAGTAGCTTGTTCCAGCCATCTTCGCCATCTATTGCATCAACAATTTCTGCTTCATTTTTTAGGATGGTGCTAATGGCCTTGCGAATCACACGGGAGTCATCCACTACCAGGGTGCGGATTTTTTCAGTTGGCTGAATATGTTCTTGCTGAGTATATTCTTCTGGCATTTATCCGGTTCTTATTTTAAGGGCACGCCTGTTGATTGATAATTCTTCTCCCGGGTAGCAGCAGTAGCGTCTTTGAGTCTGTCGACGATGTTACTAACTAACCAATCAAAACATAGCCCACAATCAGACGTCGTGCAAAGCAGGATTGGCAATTAATTTGCGTTATAACTGAGTGGCCGACCAAGTACGCCCTCAATTATTTTGCCTTTACTGAAGACAACCTGACCGCCAACGACGGTGTACTGTGGCCAACCGGTCAGTTCACGTCCGGCATAGGCTGACCAGCCAGATTTCGTAAACACTTCTTCGTTGAGAACCGGGCGGCTCGTCTCAAGGTCTACCAGCGCCAGGTCGGCATCCCAGCCTTCCAGTATCTTGCCCTTATTGGGAATGCGATAACACTGGGCCGGCCCGTAACACATCCACTTGAGGACCTCGGCCAGGGTGCAGCGGCCTGCTTTCATTTCTGTCAGCAGCAGGGGCAGGGAGGTTTCGACGCCAGGCATGCCTGACGGGGTGTTTGGGTAGGGTAATTTTTTTTCTTCAAAAGTGTGGGGCGCATGATCTGTGGCAATGATATCTATAATATTGTCATGCAAGCCAGACCAAAGCGCCTCGTTATCTTCTGCCTGCCTGATAGGGGGATTCATCTGGACAAAGGCGCCCTGTTTTTCGTAATCAGCAATATTGAGCAACAAGTGATTGGGAATGACTTCTGCCGTTACCCAGTCCGGTTTATCAGCGCGTAACATGGCCACTTCTTCCCGGGTGGACAAGTGCAAAATGTGCAGCCGTCGTTGATATTTTTTTGATAACTTGAGTGCCAGCTCGGTGGCTAGCCTTGCGCATTCGTTATCACGAATTTCTGAATGTGCTGCGGGATCAGTTCGTCCCGCAAACTCGGCTTTGCGCGCGTTAATCCTGGCCTCATTTTCGGCATGGACCGCGATAAGACGATTACCGTTGCCAAAAATACGATCAAGATCTTTTTCTTCGTTCACCAGCAAACTACCGGTACTGGAACCCATGAAAATTTTAATGCCACAGGCCGGGCTAACTGTATTCAGGTCTTCCAGGTTATTCGGGGTGGCGCCTATAAAAAATCCATAGTTGGCCACACATTTAGTGGCTGCGCGGGCCAGTTTTTCATCAAGGGCGGCCTGGTTAGTGGTGCTGGGCGAGGTGTTGGGCATTTCCAGGAAACTGGTGACGCCACCCCGAACCGCAGCCCTTGAGCCTGTGCCCAGGTCTTCCTTGTGCTCATTACCCGGTTCCCGAAAATGTACCTGTGGGTCAATGGCGCCGGGCAACAAAGTCAGGCCATTGGCGTCAATTTCGGATGTGGCATTTTTATCGATACTGGCTGCAACCTTTTCAATGCGATGATCAACACAATAAACATCACCATCAGCAAGGCTGCCGTCAGAATTTGCGATACGTGCGTTTCTAATGAGGAGAGTAGACAAAAGAAGCCCCTGTGTTTGTTATTTAAATACCAGGCGCACAACAAATTATTAAATTGTTCGTGCGATGCCGATTCATTTTGTCACATCTGGCCAGAATGACAATATCAGAAGAACTGTCTAGTCAAAACTATCCGGGGGCTCTATATGTCATTCCCGTGGAAACGGGAATCCATAATATAATACAGGCATTTTGACGCCAGATTTGACTCCAAAATCAAAGACTGGATTCTGACCGCCAGGAATGACCTTGATGGCAATAAAAAAAGCGCCGACTAAATCGACGCTTTTCACATGGTTCTGGTACTAAAATCCGTTTTAGCTCATTTGTCTTTCGCGTATTTCAGATAGTGTTTTGCAATCAATACATTGATCAGCGGTCGGGCGGGCTTCCAGGCGCTGAACGCCAATATCCACACCACAGGTCTCACAATACCCATATTCGCCACTGTCTATACGGTTTATTGCTTCTTCAATTTTTTTGATTAGCTTACCTTCACGATCCCGGCTGCGTAGCTCCAAAGACATGTCAGTCTCCTGGCTGGCGCGATCATTGGGATCCGGGTGATTCTCATGTTCTTCCCGAAGCTCGGTGACGGTTTTGCTTATCTCGGAATTTAGTTCACTTTTCCATGCTTCAAGCACGGCCCTGAAATGCTTTTGCTGCTTCTTGCCCATGAACTTTTCGCCCTTTTTTTCTACATAAGGCTTAAGGCCGTGGATCAGAACCGGAGCCTGTTCCTTCTGTTTTTTTGCCGGCATGTTATAAACTCCTGCGCATTCTTGATAATCAGTATAAATTGGGTTGGTGACCCGAAATGAAGCGCGCAACTATACGAGAAAGCTTAGGCTCGCGCAACAAGTGCTTTGCTGGTAGATAAACCGATTAAATAGCACTATAAAATAAAGGAAAATAATGTCTTTAGAATCATTAATTTTCGATGTTGATGGCACCCTGGCAGATACTGAGAAGGATGGCCACCGGGTCGCGTTTAACGCGGCCTTTTCAGCGGCTGGACTGGATTGGCATTGGGATGAGGTACTTTATGGCAAATTGCTGACGGTCACTGGCGGTAAGGAGCGCATGAAATACTATATAGACGAGTTTCGGCCGGATTATCAAAAAACAGCAGATTTTGGCGAAATGGTCGTCCAGCTTCATGCCAGTAAAACCCGCTATTACACTGATTTACTTGATCAGGGCCGGATTCCATTAAGACCAGGTGTATTGCGCTTGCTTCAGGAAGCGCGCGCTGCAGGCCTGCGACTGGCTATCGCCACCACCACCACACCGGCCAATGTCAGCGCTTTATTACGCAACGCCATCGCCCCTGAGGCGGAATCCTGGTTTGAGGTCATCGGTGCCGGTGATGTTGTCGCAGCCAAAAAGCCTGCCGCTGATATTTATGACTACGTGCTTAAACAAATGGCTATACAGCCAGCCAATTGCCTGGCCTTTGAGGACTCTGAAAATGGCATCAAGTCGTCGTTGGGCGCCGGGCTGGCAACCGTCATTACCGTCAATGGATATACCAAAGACCATGACTTTGATGGCGCAGCCATTGTCCTGGATCAAATGGGCGAGCCCGGCCAGCCTTTTTCAATGCTCTCAAAAACAACCGTCAATGGCGCCAATTACCTGGATTTGTCGTTATTGCAGCATCTCTATCAAGGCCGTTCGTGAGTCGGATTGCCGACCGACTTCAGGATATTGAGCCATTTCACGTGATGGCATTGCTGGCCCGGGCAAAACAGCTCGAGGCAGAAGGCAAATCAATTATTCACATGGAGATAGGTGAGCCCGATTTTCCCACGGCCCCGGGCATTGTCGAAGCCGGGATCAAGGCCCTCGAAGCGGGCAAAACCAAGTATACCCCCGCCCTGGGATTGCCTGCGTTGCGTGAGCTTATCGCCACAAGCTATGACAATCACGAACTCCCGCAACCATTGTCTGCCTCCAGGGTCGTGGTGACCCCGGGTGCCAGTGGTGCCTTGCAACTGGTTTGCAGTGTCCTCATAAATCCCGGTGATGAAGTGATTATGAGCGATCCCACTTACCCGTGTAATCGACATTTTGTTCGTTTGTTCGAGGGCAAGGCCGTATCGGTGCCGGTTAATGCCGCCAGCGCTTACCAGTTAACCGCTGCAATGATCGAAGCTAACTGGACCTCAAAAACCGTCGCCGTATTACTGGCCAGCCCATCAAATCCTGCTGGCACACTCATCCCCGACCAGGAACTCAGGGCGATTGCCACTGTGGTCAAAACGCGAGGCGGGATCCTGATTGTGGACGAGATTTACCATGGCCTTACCTATGAGGCTGAACCCATGAGCGCGCCGGACAGCGCTTTGGCACTGGATTGCGATGTTTTTGTTATTAATAGTTTTTCAAAATACTACGGTATGACCGGTTGGCGTCTCGGCTGGCTGGTGGCGCCAGAGCAAACATTGCCGGCCATCGAAAGACTGGCCCAGAATTTTTTTCTGGCCGCTCCTACCGTTGCCCAATATGCGGCATTGGCCGCATTTACAGACGATGTCCAGGCAGAGCTGGGTTCGCGACGAGATCAGTTTCGGTTAAGACGAGATTATTTATGTCCCGCCCTCGAGCAGTTGGGGTTTAAGGTGCCAGTATTGCCAGACGGTGCTTTTTACGTTTATTGCGATGCCAGTAATTTTACCAATAACAGTGAACAGTTTTGTACGAGCTTACTCGAGGAGGCAGGGGTTGCGGTGACACCGGGAAAAGACTTTGGTACTTTTGGCGCCAGCGACCATGTTCGATTCTCCTATGCCAACACAATAGAGAACCTGGAAACCGGTGTTGCCAGGATTAAAAAATTTTTAGACAGACAAAAGTGAGTTTGCTCAGGCCGCTGCCGTCTTATTATGTTCTTTTCGCAGCATAATCGTAAACCAAACGGTATGACCCTGACCTTCTTTATGGTGTTCGCTGATTTGTCCGCTCACTGGCGCCAGTAACTCACGGCAATGATGTAAATGCTCCCGGGAAATACCATCCCCGGTACCGGAATCGCCGACTTCAAAACGCAACAGCATTTTTCCGTGGGCCTGCTCCAGTACTTTGGCGCTGACATAGATTTCACAGGGCCCGGCATGTTTCAGGGCGCAATCCAGTAATTCATTGAGTACGTTTGCCAGTACCGTTGGTTGGCCGGCAAACCTGACGGGCACATCGTCGCGAATCTCAAGAGAAAATTGAATGCCTTTTTCCCGGGCGACGGTGCTGCGGTCATTAACCATATTCTGGAGCAAGGAATAAAGATCAAAAGATTCACGGCTTGCGACTGGCTCCGCCAGTAGGTCGGTGTCTATCATTGCCCCAGCATCTGTTAACGAATCAGCATCCTCAAATATGGCCTGTTCGATTGAAGGTTGGTCGAGCCCGGAATCAATTTCGGATTCAGATTTAGCATCAGTTTTTGCACCAAGTAGCTGGGTGACCAGTTCCAGTGCTGACCACCTTAAAAACATCATGAACAACGGCGGCATTAATACCAAACCCCATACTGCCGGATCTTTGGCCAGCTCAAGGAGAAGGTTTTGAATTCCATTTTGATCGCTGCGAAAAGTTACGACAACCAGTATCACCGCAACGGCGTAAAATGTAATATAAACTGACCACGCACGCACGGCCTGGCAGGCCTGGGCCTGGTAAGTCGTAAGCGTATTCTCTGGTATTCCTGTTTTTTCGGCATCGGTCATAACCGATGAATCCCCCATATGGCATTATTTAACCTAAATTATGCAATGATCGTGCCCAAGGATGTTGGCAGGGGTTAACAGGGTGATTTTTCGCAATATTAACAGGAAATGTGGGCTTTATAAGGGTAGTCAAAGCCCATCTATAGCCTGGACAGGGCTCGCCGAATGCGGCCTGAAGCTCACAACTCAACCGGCGTATCAGGCAAATTACCCCATTCTGACCAGGCCCCCGGGTAACCCCGTACGTTTTCATAACCCAGGTGTTTGAGCACAATGTAGATAAAAGAAGATCGATGATGGGTTTGGCAATAACATATAATATCTTTTTCTTTGGTAACGCCCAGGGACGCGAGGGTTTGCTCAAGTTCTGATGCCGGTTTCAGCCGCAGGGCATTGTTCTGGTCCATGGCCTCGAGCCAGTTGTAATTGATTGCCCCTGGAATATGACCCGGCCGGGCGGCAAAGTTCTTAACGCCACTGAATTCCTCAGGTGACCGGGTATCGAGCAAACAGACCTGTTTTTTACCTAACCGGGACTCGATATATTCCCTGTCTGCACTGACATGATCCCGGCTTATTTTGGCATGGTAGTCACTGGTTGCAGGCGGCTTAATGCCACCGGATTCAACCGGCAGTTGGCTGGCAGTCCAGGCATGGAGACCGCCATTAAGCAGGCAGTGATTGTGAAAACCCAGCACATCCAGGGTCCACAAAAAACGGCCGGCTTTGCCACCACCCTCATCATCGTAGGCGATGACTTTCTTTTCATTGCTTAAACCAATCTTCGACATGATTTTTGATAAAGTATCTGCGTCGGGCAACAGGCCCATGGTTGGTTTCTGGTGGGCAAGAATTTCGCCATACTCAAGATGGATGGCGCCAGGTACGTGGGACTGGCTATAAATATCCTGTTTACATAAATCAATAATAATTAAATCCTGCTGATCAAGATTCTCGGCCAGGAATTCAGGCTCAATAATTGCGGGCCATTTTTTGTTTGGATTCATTTTTATCAGGTATGGGTTATTTGCGAAGACCTATTGTAACCATGTTGTAAGGTGACAGGAATCTCTATGCTAGAATACAACCCCATGGAAATCAGTAAAAAATTTTACATCGAAGCGGCCCATCATTTACCCAATGTACCGGAAGGCCACAAGTGTCGGCGTTTGCACGGGCACTCCTTTCGTATTGAAATATTTGTCAGTGGCCCGGTGGGTGAGGAAACTGGCTGGATAATGGATTTTGCTGATCTCAGTGCGGCCTTTAAACCCCTGTATGAGCAATTAGATCATCATTACCTGAATGAAGTCGCAGGACTGGAAAACCCTACCAGTGAAAATCTGGCCAAATGGATATGGTGTCGACTGCAACCAGGTTTGCCCCTGTTATCAAGGATTAAAGTAAACGAGACATGTACCGCAGCTTGTAGTTATAGCGGAGAATAAAAAAAGTGGCGCCCCGGGGGAGGCGCCAAAAATCCTTGTTACAGGAGGAGATGACTTAAGAAAAAACAACAATGTCGGATAAGTTGTCTATCTATAGTGATATACCTTGCACAGTTCGTGCCAGTAATTCGGCCCACGATATAATTAAGAAAGCTCTGATCAACATATGCTTGTCATTCCGACCGAAGCGGAGGAATCTTGTAATTTCCTGATACTATTGAAGTTCCGTGGTTTAGATCTCTCGGCAACTGC